>Ga0256843_1000386_pt1 | contig 37748 bp, 38 predicted proteins | sample AlvinellametaG_FD_191572 | JGI IMG/M metagenome (GOLD analysis project Ga0256843, IMG submission 191572) | Pompeii worm associated microbial communities from hydrothermal vent at the East Pacific Rise, Pacific Ocean - Alvinella | ecosystem: Host-associated > Annelida > Integument > Unclassified ...
TTTGTGATAACTTCAACACGAACATCATCTGGATATGAAGCGATCAATTTTGCAAATTGTGCGATAAAATCAGCAACCATGACTATTTACCAGTGATCTTTTTAACTCTATCACTTAGTTTTGCACCAACACCCATCCAATAATCAAGTCTTTCTTCATCAAACTTAATCTCTTTTGTCATAGGGTTGTACCAACCAAGCTTTTCAATCCAACCACCATCTCTTCTTTTTCTACTATCTGTTACTACAATTCTATAAAATGGTTGTTTTTTTCTACCCATACGAGTTAATCTTACTACTGTCATGTGTTTCCTTTTGTTTATTAAATATAGTTTTGGAGATTAAAGTGCAGAATAAATTATAAAAGTTTATTGTGCCTCTAACCACCCAAAGGTGTCTTTTAAAGCTTTTAGTCACAGAGGGATTATTCTAAAAGCTAAATCGATGGCGGAATTATACCGCTAAAAGATTTTTTTGTCAAATTATTTCATAAGTCCTGGAGGAAGATTTCCACCACCCATCTGTCCCATCATCGATTGAAGATCTTTCATCCCTTTTTTCCCAGAGAATTTTTTCATCATCTTTGATGCATTTTTAAACTGCTTGATCATACGATTAACTTCTACAATCTCAAGCCCACACCCTTTTGCTATACGCGCTTTACGTGAATTATTTAAAAGATCTGGATCTTCTCGCTCTTTTGGTGTCATTGAACCTATCATCGCTTTAAGATGTTTCAGCTCTTGAGAATTTTCCATATCAAAATCTTTAAGCGCTTTTGCCATATTTCCCATACCAGGAATCATAGAAATGAGAGACTTCATACTTCCCATCTTCTTCATCGCTTCCATTTGTTCTAAGAAGTCATTGAAATTAAACTTCCCTTTTTTGATCTTTTTTGTCAGCTGTTTTGCTTTTTTCTCATCAATTACATTTGCTGTTTTTTCAGCTAACCCTTCGATATCTCCAAGACCCATTAAACGATTTACAATTCTTTCTGGGATAAAGACTTCAAGATCTTCCATCTTTTCACCACTACCGATAAAACGAAGTGGAACTTGTACAAGATAAGCAATTCCTAAAGCTACACCACCTTTTGAATCCCCATCATACTTTGAGAGGATCACTCCATCGATACCGATCTGTTCTTTAAAGCTTGTCGCAGTTCTTACGGCATCTTGACCAGTTAAAGAATCTGCTACATAAAAGATCTCATCAGGATTAGCAGCTTCTTTAACTTCTTTAAGTTCTTGCATCAACTCTTCATCGATCGCCAAACGCCCGGCAGTATCTATAAGGACAACATCATAAAGCTTATTTTTTGCATACTCTAATGCACCTTTAACTACTTCAACAGGGTTTTTCGTTGCTTCATCTTCATAAAGATCAACTTCTATCTGTGAAGTAATCTGGCGAAGTTGCTCAACTGCTGCTAAACGCTGTAAATCCGCTGCAACAACAAGAACCTTTTTCTTCTTATTTTTTAAATATGTTGCAAGTTTACCAGTAGTTGTCGTTTTCCCTGAACCTTGTAAACCAGTCATCAAAATAACAGTTGGAGGATTAGCTGCAAAGACAAACCCTTTATTTCCACCTGTTTCAAGTAACTTATATAATGTTCTTCTTAAAGCATCAAGAAATTGATCTTTTCCTATCCCTGCTTTTTTCGTTTCTATCTCCACTTCTTTGATAAGCTCACGAACCACTTTATGGTTCACATCCGCTTTGAGAAGTGATTTTTTCAGCTCACCAAGTGCTTTTGTAAGTGCTTTTGCATCATCAGAAAATCGTATCTTTTTTATCGCATTTGTAAAACTGTCTGTCAATGTATCGAACATATACTCTTTCTCCTAAAAATCTTGCGCGTATTTTACCATAAATATCACTCAACTAGTTTACTTAAATTTTTAAAAAGTTGTTTTTTGATAAGATTATATTAATAAACTAATAAAGGAGTCTTATGGACGCAGTAAACAGTTATGTCATAGATACGCTTTTTGCGATTTTTTCTTTTGTTTTGATTATATTTATGGTACCAGGATTTGCCATGCTTGAAGCTGGTTTGGTCAGAACTAAAAATGTTTCAGCTGTTCTTATGACAAATACTATGATCTATGCAGTTGCATCTTTGGCATTCTTACTTATAGGATACCATATTGCTTTTGGAGCATTTGGAAGTGAAAGTATGAGTGGATGGGCTGCATTTTTATTTCAGATGGCGTTTGTTGGAAAAGTGGTTAACATTATGAGTGGAGGAGTGAGCGAGCGTACAAAGATCATCCCTCTCACAATTTTTACTGTTCTTGCAGCAGCGATCATATACCCTGTTGTTGTAAATTGGACATGGGGAACACAAGCTTTAAGTCTTATCGATATCTCATCGATGCATGATCTTGCTGGAAGTACAGTAATCCACTCAACTGGTGCATGGGCACTTCTAGCTGCGATACTCATCATAGGTCCAAGAAAAGGGCGTTATACAAAAGATGGTAAAGTACGTGTTATCCCTGCATCAAACATCCCACTAGTAACTCTTGGTGCTTTTATCTTATGGATAGGTTGGTTTGGTTTTAACGGTGGAAGTGTAGGAAGCATCGCAAGTAAAGAAGCAGCAGATACCTTTGCCCTTACAGTGATGAATACCAATACAGCAGGCCTTGCAGGTGCTATAACAGCAGGGATCATGATGTATATGAAATACAAAAAATTCGATATCACTATGATCTTAAACGGTGCTTTAGGTGGACTTGTGGCGATCACTGCTGGAGCAGATCTTTTTGATATCTATTCACCTATCATCATCGGTGCTATTGGTGCGATTTTGGTTGTATTTGCAGTACCGTTTTTTGACAAACTCAAAATCGATGATCCAGTTGGTGCACTTTCTGTTCACTTGATCAATGGTATTTGGGGAACTTTAGCTGTTGGAATATTTTCAAGTGAAGTCAGTTTCTTTACTCAACTTAAAGGTGTTTTGGTTGTTGCGATATTTGCATTTGGTGCTTCATACATAACTCTCAAACTTATCAACAAATTTATACCGTTTAGAGCTGATGATGATGAGCAAATGGAAGGGCTTGATATCAGTGAATGTGGACTTGAAGCATACCCTGAATTTAAAAGAGCATACTAACAATACAGCAAAGCGTTCTCGCTTTGCTTCTTATTGAAAATCTTTAAATATCTTTGGTTCTGGGCTCACAAACTCTTTATCAAAAAGCTTTACTTTATGTGCATGAAGCATCACTCGTCTTGCACTTCTACCTCCATATTCTACATCACCAACTATCGGATGTTCTATATAGCGCAAGTGTGTGCGTATTTGATGTGTTCGACCATGATGGATCACACATTTTACCTTTGTCTTCTTTGCACTTACTTCCAAAGGATATACCTCAGTAATGGCTGGTTTTCCTTTTGGGGAAACATTTGAATGTGCTTTTCCCCCTTTCTTAGTTGTAATGATCCCTCTATCGATCACCACCTCTTCGGCTATAATCCCTTCAACCCATGCAATATATTCTTTATAGACACGATCCTTTTTAAACTCTTCGATCGCCTTTGCTCTAAATTCTTCATTTTTAACAAGCATTAAAACACCACTTGTTTCACGATCGAGTCTATGGAGAAGTTGTGTTCCTTTAAACATTCGCTCCATCTCATCAGAGTTAACAAATGCCGGTTTTTCAACAACCAAAAGGTCATCATCTTCATAGATAAGCGTTGGTTTTTCTATCTGCTGTACTCTAAAAACAGTCTTGGTATCTATCTCACCACGAGCGATCTTAACCTTTTTGTTTCCTACATAGACCAAACCTCGATCTATCAACTCTTTTGCTTTTTTATTTGATATGTTCTCTTGCTCTGCTAAGAGCTTATATGCTTTTTCTTTAGGCATAACTTTGTATCCTTTGTATTACTGTTTCTATATCTATCGTTTCATCAACTTGTGATGGGGGAAGATCTTTGGCATTTTGAAGTGCTTTTAAAATCTCATCTGTTTCTACATACTGTACATGGTGAGTATATCGAAACAACTCTTTTTGATGAAAAAAATGTTTTCCTGTAATTATCTTACATCCAAAATGAGCCGGCTCAAGCGGGTTATGTCCACCTACATCTTCTCTAAATGCACCTCCTAGGATTGCTATATCACTTATGGCATAGATATTATTTAGCTCACCCATCGCATCAACAAGAATGATATCTGCGTCAAAGTTTTGCACCTCACTCCATCTTTTTACATCTAAACCAGAAGTTTGGAGCAATTCATAAACACTTTCAAAGCGCTCCGGATGTCTTGGCACCACAATGAGCTTTGCATCTTTTTGAATCTTTTTATACTCTAAAAACGCTTCTAAAACTACTTTTTCTTCCCCCTCATGCGTGCTTCCGGCAACTATGATCTCACCTGATGGTTTTGGATATTCTTTTGTTTTTACTATCTTTTGAGCAAGTTTGATATTGCCAACTACTACCACATTTTTAGCACCCAATGCTTCAAGCCGAGCTTTATCTATCTCACTTTGTGCCAAAACAAGATCCACAAAAGCAAAAAGCTTTTTATAAAACCATGCCATTTTTTGGTATTTTTTGGAGCTTTTATCTGAAATCCGTGCATTAAGAAGCACTACCTTTGCTCCCTTTTTATGTAAAACAGCAAAGAGCATATACCAAAACTCCGCTTCAAGTACAACAAGCAGTTTATGTTTTGTTGCCCAAAACGGTATAAATGTTTCATACGGCAGATAACGCACCTGAGCTTTATATTTTTTTGCTTCGGCATATCCCGTATGGGTAATAGTAGTGATATCAACTTCTGTATTTAACCTATCTAAAAGAGGCTTTAATGCCCGTGCTTCACCAAGTGAACATACATGAAACCAGATATCATTAGGTTTTGAGAACTTTGGATTGTTTTTTAAAAAAAATCGTGCCGGGATAGATTCTTTGTATTTTTCTTTGAAACTTAGATAAATAAGAAGTGGCAGTGCTATAATGTATAGCACCACACTTAAAAAAAAGTAGATAAAACCAAACAAGAGTTACTCTTGGTTTTCCTCTATGTAGAGAATTCTTCCACAATGAGGACATGTTACGATCTCATCCCCTTTGATAACATCAGCATAAACTTTTTCACTGATAACCATATAACAACCCATACAAGCTTGATCTCTCACTGGTACAACAGCAGAGTTTTTCGCCCATCTTCTTATCTTTTGATAAAAAGCAAGTGCTTTTTGGTTCATGGTTGCTATAAGTGCTTCTTTTCTTTTAAAGATCTCTTCTCTTTCTTTTTGGATCTCTGCTAGTTTTGCATCAACTTCAGCTTTCACACTTTCTAAGTTCTCTTCAAGCTCTTTTAGTGTTTCTTTAGCAGCTTCGATTTGTTCTTTTTTTGCTTCGATGATCTTCTCAAGTCTTGCGATCTCTTCATTTGCAAATGCGATCTGCTCTTTTGCGATCTCTTCTTCAAGTTGCAAAGACTTCATTTCACGTTCAGTCTTTACTTCTGCACTTTTCTTTGCAAGTTCTTCAAGTTTATCTGAAAGCTCTTGGATATGAAGTTCATTTTTTCTTTTTTTAAGTTCTTCTTCTTCGATCTCTTGTGCAAGATTTTCTATATCTTTTGCAATACTGTCTCTTTTTGCAAGAACTGCTTCATATTTATAGTTCGCTTCTTCTATCTGTGGCTCAAATGCATCTATCTCGTTGTCTATTTTTGCCAGTTCTATTAGTTGTTTTAGATGCTGATTCATCTTACTCCTTTGGGGGTTTAAAACTTTGATGGTTACTTAATTGTAGCTAAAAGGATTAACCGATTGTGAAATTATAGCTTGTAAGCCAAAATTTTTCAACTCTTTTGCCAAAATATCACTAAAAAATTTTTCACTTTCATAATGATCTATATCTATCATAGAGATTCCTAAAGACTTTGCTAACATTGCATCATGGTATTTGATATCCCCTGTTAGATAAATATCAGCTTTTATATCTTGTAACATACTTGCACCACTTCCTGTACACAATGCTACACTTGAAATCTTTTCACTACAGTAAACAGCCTTTACATGTAAAAGGGAAAAATCATTTTGTACTTTTTTACAAAAAGCATCAAAAGTTGTATCTGTTTTCATATAGATCACAAACCCTTCTTTTTTTTCTACCTCCAAACCCAAAATCTGTGTTGCTACATATTCGTTTAGATGAGTGATGTCAAAGTTTGTATGAAGTGCGATGGAGCTGATCTTTTTTTCTATCATAATTTTAATGAAGTTTGATGGAAAACTCTCAAAGTCAAACCGTTTGATCCCACCAAATATTAGAGGATGATGTGTGAGCAAGAGCGTATTTGGCTCGAGTGATGAAAGTAATGTTTCATCGATATCCAAACTTACAACGATCTGTTCTACTTCATCTTCAAAACTGCCAACTTGCAGTCCACTGTTATCCCAACTCTCTTGGAGTTCAAAAGGGGAGATCTTCTCTAAGATCGCATAGACCTCTTTAAGCTTCATTGTTTTGTCCTTGAAGTTTTTCTAACTCTTTTTGTGCTTCTTGCAATGACGGATCGATCTGAAGTGTTTTTTTGTACTCTAAAATCGCATCTTCTTTGTGTCCAAGATCTTGCAAGATATTTGCATAGTTAAAATGGTAGATTGGATTTTCTTTTTCCAGCTCCAATGCTTTGCGTATCATCTTACTTGCTTGAGGAAGATTTCCCATCGCCCTGTAACTTGAAGCCATAAGTGAATAGATAGCAGGATCATTTTCATCCCCTTTGAGTGCATCTTCTAGAGCTTCTATAGCATCTTGATAAGCACCTTTTTTATAATGGATAAACCCTATCTTATAAAGCACTTCAGCATCAAATGGTTTTACATAATTTGCTTCACGAAGTATCATAAGTGCTTTATCAAGAGAACCTTTTTCATATGCCTCATCTGCTTGAGCGATCAGTTCTGAAAGGGTATAGATCGTTTTAGGAGTAAATTCCTGAATATCGTTTTGAATTCCACCATCATCAAAAGGCTTTGGCTTTGAAGGGGTCTCTTCCAAAGTTTGTATATGTTTATATACTTGATAAGCGAAATACGCTGTAAATCCAAATAATATTAGTTGAAAAAGTGTCATTTGTAATCCTTCAAACTTCTTTGTATATCTCTTGCCATATCTTTTGCTTTAAGATCTGCTCTTTTATCATGAAGCTTTTTCCCTTTTGCTATAGCGATTTGAAGTTTTGCAATATTTTTATGATTAAAATAGATCGCTAAAGGCACAATAGTATAACCATCCCTCTCAACAGCTTTTTGAAGTTTTTCGATCTCCTTTTTATGCAAAAGTAGTTTTCGCGGTGCTCTTTCTTCATGCCCATAAAAATGGTGTGTTGTTTCAAGTCTTCCTATATGAGCATTAAAAAGGATTGCTTCCCCTTTAACGATCTTTATGAAACTATCTTTAAGATTAACTCTTTTTGCTCGAAGAGCCTTTACTTCACTTCCTTTTAAAACAAGTCCTGCTTCAAATTTTTCTATAATCTCATAGTCATGGAACGCTTTTTTATTGCGTGCTAAGGTTTCCCCCATTGAGCTTCCTGTTAATAATAATTTAATGTTGGAATGATACCATAATAAAAAAATCAAAGGACTTCAAACAATGGTAATAAAAAAAATCATAGCTCCACTTTTAAGTACATTTTTACTTACAGGTATAGTTTCAACAACAGCAGTTGCAAAACCTCAGCAAAAACATAAACCGTTTCTTATCCAGCATAAACTTCCACATCTTACTAAAAAAATAAAAATGTTATGGGACGATCAAGAGCTTGCACTAACAAGTGAGCAAAAAAAAGAGCTTTTAAAAGTAAGAAAAGAAACTCTTATAGGAGTAAAAAAACTTGCTAAAAAGATCTTCCCATTAGAAAATGAGATCACTAAAGCAGCAAAGAAAGGAGCAAAACCTCAAACTCTTGAAGAAAAAGTGAAAAAACTTGCAGATTTAAGAGCTCAAGCAACAATGGTTCATCTTAACTGTATCTACAAAACAAAACAGATACTTACTCCTCATCAGCTTAAAATTCTCAAACAAAAATAACAAAAGCATTTCTGCTTTTGTCAAAAATTATAAACGATCCCAGCAAAAACAACATCTCCCTTTGGACCATCAATAAAAGAATGCTCATATTCTACAATACCTCTATAATGATGACTTAAATGGTATTCTATGCCAGCTGCTACAATAAAATCATCTTCATTAGCAGTTTCATCTGCTATCTCTTCATATTCATATTCATATCCTACTTTTGCAAAAAGACCTAATTGTTCTATAGGCTTTATCATATACACAAGATCTAATGATGTAGTATAATAATCTGCTTTATGTGTGACTTTTTCCTCTTCTTCATGAAAAGTTACATCTGCAGTTTCATATGTTATATCAAGTTCTATTGCAAAACCATTCATACCTTTTTCATAAAAGATATATCCAACATCAAGCCCAACACCATATCCTGTATCACCCTCTTCTTTTATACCCTCATCATTTGTATAATCATCGCCAAAAGAGTACATCCCTTTTAAAGCTACGTAATATGGAGTAAGCTCTTTATGGTGTTCTTGATTTTCTTGAGTTATCACTTCACTTGCAAAAAGAGAAACACCACAAAAAGCTACACCTACTAAAAGATTTGTCAATTTCATAGATTTTCCTTATAAAAAATTCAATAAAATAATATCAATTCTTTTATAAGTTTTTTATAAAATATAAAAAATACTAATCTTTTGTCTTAAAAAAAGAGCTCCCGCTTCCACTGAAAAACCAGCCATCTCGTTCATATTCTACTAAAGATGGATAGAGTTTTTTTGCAGGAAGATAAAGATCATTTGCTTCTTCTCTTATGAATTTTTGTAAAATTTCACTTGAAGGTGTTTGTAATATTATAGCTATTTTTTCTTTTGAAAGCGGTGCATAAAAATTTTGACTGTATTCTTTATATACAGCTGGTGTTGAGATCTCAATACATGGTGTAAAAGTATTTACATGTAAACTCTTCTCATCAAACTTTTCTACGATCTCTCCAACCCCTGTTACATTGGCACTTTTATATCCATAAACGAAAAAAGGAACATCTGCTCCTACCTTTTCACCCACTTGTGCGAGTTCTTTGATACTTAAACCCAAAGAAAGAGTTTCATTACACATTTTTAAAAAAGTAGCCGCGTCACTACTTCCACCACCAAGACCTGCAAATGCAGGGATATTTTTTTCTACAACAACTTTATGCTCATAAAAATATTCTCTAAGTTTTTCAGAGTTTGTGTACTCTAAAAGTGCCTTATATGCTTTATAGACAGTATTTTGAGAAGTTTTACATGTAAACTCCCCTTCTAAGCAAAAAGAGTGGGAAAACTCTTTCTTTTTAAAAGAAACGATATCAAAAAGATCCTCCACAATCATAAAACGTGAAGCGATCAGATGATATCCATCTGCTCTTTTCCCTATGATTTTTAAAAAAATATTGACTTTTGCATATGCTTTTTGAGAAATCATTTCTTTATCAGTTTTCTTAGTTTTTCCAAACCGCTACTTTGAGCATGTTTGCTTGCTTCTTTATTGATATTTGCTATATCTTGAGCAAGTTCATCTCTAATAATCGTGATCTCTTTTGGAGCATCGATCCCCAACTTTACGATCCCTTTTTCCACTGAGATCACTTTTACATGGATGTTATCCCCTATAAGGATCGATTCATCTGTCTTTCTTGCCAAAACTAACATTCTATTCTCCCTAATTCATATTTTACTTTATTTTCTTTGATCGTTATGATTGTTATAAAATTTTCATTATCCAAAAAATATGTTCCTTCATCTTGAATCTTGAAATCCTCTAAAGCAAGTTTCCTTCCAAATCTGATATTTTCTGCATCTCCAAGATAAAAGTTCTCTTTGAGAGAGAGGTATTTTTTGATTTCAAGTGGTTTTTCATCTTCATATATGAACTTCCCCTCACAAAGCCGCTCCAATGCACTCAAACTTCCAAAGGTACCAAGCTTCTTGGCAACCATATCCCCTATACTTCGAACATAAGTTCCCTCACTTACAGTTACTTCAAAAGTCACAAATGGATGTCTATAATGGCATAACTGCACATCGTAGATCGTTGAAGTCACCTCTTTGAGCTTGACCTCCTTACCCTCTCGAGCCAAATCATACGCTCTTTGCCCATCGATACTTTTTGCGCTAAATATCGGTGGTGTATAGGTTAATTTCCCTTTACATGTAAATAAAGCCTCTTTTACTTTTTCTAAAGGAAACTCTGAAATCTTTTGTACTTTTTGTACATTTTCTGTATCAAGAGAAAGAGAATCAAGTCCAAGCCAAAGAGTTGCTCTGTAGCGTTTTGGGGTTTTATCCAAAAATCGAAACAGTTTCGTATAACTTCCAAACCCTATGATCAACACTCCTTTTGCAAAAGGATCAAGTGTTCCTGAAAATCCTGCTTTTTTAACACCGTACTTTCGTTTTAGGCGTGAAAGAAAATGGTTTGAAACCACTCCTGATGGTTTATAGGCAACAAACAGACGATTCACAGTTTCTCCACAAATGAAGAAAGAATATCTCTTTTAGTGCCTCCAAAATTGATAGAGAGTTTATACTCTTTTCCACTTTTACCAACCCCTATCACTCGACCTGCTCCAAAAATCTTGTGACGAACGAGATCTCCTTTTTTAAATCCTGCTGTTTTTTCTACTTTAAGTGAACCCTCACAAAGCCCCGCTTCATTGATAAAACGACTTTTTTCAAGATCACTTCTTCTTCCTTTATAAAACCTACTGTTGGCATGAGAAAGAGTTAAAGATTCTTTCGCTCTGGTAAATGCCACATACCCTAAACGACGTTCCTCTTCAAGATCACTTCCCTCTCCGGTGATCGGCAAAAATCCCTCTTCAAGCCCTACAACGAATACATGCTCAAATTCAAGTCCTTTGGCCGCATGAATACTCATCATAAAGATACTTTCCCCTTCTATCTCATCTTGATCACTTTGCAGTGAGATATCATTTAAAAACTCTATCAGTTCAGCTTCAGGATTATTTTTGACAAAATCTCTAAAAAGAGCATAAAACTCATCGATATTGAGTGTTTTTTCCACCTCATCTGGAGTATTTTTATAGATCTCTTTAAGTTTAAAAGTTTCTTCAAGTACATCTATAAAGTTGTACATAGAATCTTTAGCACTTTGGGCAACGAACTTCACATCTTCTACAAAATTTTTCAATGTTTTTGTATTTTTCTTTTTAACAAGTGATTCAAGTTCTTCTACACTTACTGTATCAAGATATTCAAAGATCGATTGTCCTTTTGAATGTGCTGCTAGTTCTATCTTTTCCAGACTTGCTTTACCGATCCCCCTTTTTGGCTTGTTGATGATCCGCTTCAGTGAAAAATCATCATGAACATTTACCATAATTCGCAAATAGCTCACAAGATCTTTGATCTCCGCTCTCTCATAGAAACGAAGTCCACCTACAAGTTTATAGTTAATTCCAGCACGATTAAGTCCTTCTTCAAGTGAACGAGAAAGTACATTTACTCTATAAAGGATAGCTATATCTTTATGCTTCACCCCTTCATCTACAAGATTTTGGATATACTTTGAGATCTTTCTAGCCTCTTCATTTTCATCAAAAGAGTTTAATACTATTACCTCTTTTCCATCCCCTTTTGTTGATTCAAGCTCTTTTCCTATTCGCCCTCTATTATGGTTTATGAGTGTATTTGCTACTTTAAGGATCTGATTTGTTGAGCGGTAGTTTTTCTGTAGTTTTATCACTTTTGCATCAGTAAAATCTTGATCAAACTCGATAATATTTCGTATATGCGCTCCACGCCATCCATAGATACTTTGATCATCATCTCCAACTACACAAAGATTTTTATGAGTGTGACACAACTTTTTGAGTAACATCAACTGTAACTCATTAGTATCTTGATACTCATCAACCATTATATATTGATATTTTTGAGATATCTGAATTGCCAATTCTTCATTGCTATCCAGTATCTTATAAGTAAGGGCCAAAAGATCATCAAAATCAACAAGGTTGTTCTCTTTGAGATAAAGTTCATACTCCTCATAGACTTTGGCGATCTGCTGATAGTTAAAGAACTCAGCCTGTTTATATGCTTCATCTGGAGATATAAGGGAGTTTTTATATCGTGATATCTCACTTGCTAGTAGCTGTAAAGGGAGTTCTGAATTGATCTTTTTTAAGATCTTCTTCTTATCATCGGTATCAATAACTACAAAATTATTTTGTCTATCAAGAAGATGAATATTAAACTTCAAAAACAAAAGACCAAACTTATGAAAAGTACACAACAAAGGGGGATATGTATCACTGCTTATTAGGTGCAAAGCACGTTCACGCATCTCCTTAGCTGCTTTATTGGTAAAAGTAAGAGTGAGTGTATTTGCTGCTGGGATCCCAACATGGTCTATAAGATAAGCTAGTCTTGAGACAATTGTTGTTGTCTTTCCACTCCCTGCACCTGCTAAGATAAGTAGTGGTCCATCTATTGTCTGAACTGCTTTTTGTTGATCTTCATTTAAGTTTTGAAATAATTTTTCCATTTTATAATCTTGTAAAATTTTAGATATAAATTTATTATACCCTATTTTTTATAAATTTCTCAAAAACTATTGTAATAGTTATAATTTTGAGTTATAATAACAATTATAAACCATACTTATAGGATTTATTATGTTAAGAGATTTTGCAAAACTACAAACTTTCATGATGGTTATTAAGGAAAAAAGTTTTTCTAAAGCATCAGCAAAACTAGGAATTTCTCAACCAGCTGTAACACAGCAGATCAAATATATTGAAGATTATCTCGATACTAAGATCGTTAAAAGAAAGAAAAATGGAATATTACTGACAAAAGAAGGTGAAGATCTTTACCGTATAGTTCAAAAACTAGAAAAGTGTATCCAAAATAGTGAAAAAGAACTCTTAAAAATCATCAATAAAGAATTTACTTTTGTCATTGGTTCATCTTATGCTATAGGGAACTATATCTTACCAAATTATCTCAATGAGATCAAAGAAAAGATTAAAAACGAAGTTCACCTACGAACTGAATTTTCCGATAAAATCATCGAAGAACTTCAAGATAAAAAAATTGATGTAGCATTAATAGAATCTCCTATTTTTATAGAAGATGCAGTTTATAGAGAATGGCTTGACGATGAACTGGTATTTTTCTCAAACCAGCCATTACCAAGAAATCTTAGAAAAGAAGATCTTGAGAACTTTGACTGGATCTGCCGTGATGAACAAAGTCATACAAGAAAACTCCTTAGTGAAGCTTTTGAAGAATTAGAGGTAAGTTGTAGTGATTTTAATGTTATAGGGGTTCTGTCATCTCCTACATCTATTAAAGAAACAATTTTAAACTCTGATCCAAATGCTAAGCGACCACTCGTCTCAACTATGAGTCGTCATGTTATTAAAAATGAAGTAAAAAGTGGAAGACTGTATGAAGCACGTTTAAAAGGGCATCAGATCAAAAGAAAACTCTATATCGCATATCTTAAAGAAAGAAAGCATGACGTATATGTCAATAACGTCGTAAACTATCTTCTATCACTCAATAGAATCTCATAAGAACAGCTTGTTAACTGTTCTTATTTTTTAAAGAACTTTTCATTCTCAGGATTTGAGAGAAAAACATTCATAGAATTTTCTAAACTTTGTTCATCTATCTCATTTTCATTTGACTCAACTTCTGTATCTACTGGCTCTTTTACTTCTGAAAGATTAATAAATATCGGTGTCTCATCAACTATAATTTGCATTATTGAAAGTAAAGGTACAGTAACAACACTTCCAAAGTTCTCACTTCCAAAACCTGCTTCAAAAACAACATTTTCCCCATCAATATAAGCACTTTCATAGGTATACCCAGCTAAAAAGAAAAGAGTTAATGGAGCAAAACCATCTTGCATATAATCTGGTAGTTCTGGATTAAATGAGACATCTTCTATCTTACATAAGATACCAAAATTTTGTTCTTTATCAAACAAAAATCCTAACACATCTAAAATATGTTGTTTCATCAATAATGCAAAATTATGGTCTTTGGTTATATTACTTAACAATTATCTTTTCCTTTGAAATATTTTCTAGTGACATTATATCAAAATCTATCATCGCATTTAAAAAAGCTACTTTAGAAAAATTTACTATCATCTCTGGCGTTATATCTTTTTCTATTAGAGAACCTTTTTGAAGATAACGCTTGCGTGTTGTTCCTTCTAAAAGTGGATCTTTTGGAGTAAGCCATTTCTCTCCATCAAAAAAAGCAATATTTGCTATAGAAGTATCAGTTATTAAACCATTTTTTACTATAAGGATCTCATCTGTATCTACTTGATTCATCAAAGTATCAAACCTGCTTCGATCAAGATACTTTTTACTGTACTCTATATCATTACACTCCACCAAAGCAATAGAGTTAATCTTTTTTTTCTTATATTGAAAGAAATCAACACTTTTTATCTCTTTAGTGTCATAAACAAGTTTACATCTATACAACCCTTTCTTTGGAGGGTCTATATAATCTTGTAAGTTTACATGTAAACAAAAATTCTTTTCAAAACGATTTTGATGATACTCTATATGGTATATCTTTGCATCATTGATCTTGATCGTTTCAAAAAAGAGCTCTTTATTCATCTTCAAAAAGTTCTGTCGAGAGATAGCGCTCAGCTGTATCACAAAGGATAGTCACGATCGTTTTCCCTTGAAATTCCTCTTTCTTTGCTACTTCCATAGCAGCATAAACATTGGCTCCAGCACTTATCCCTACCAAAAGTCCCTCTTTTTTTGCTAACATTTTCGCGGTTTTGATAGCATCTTCATTACTTACTTTGATCACTTCATTATACAAAGTGGTATCTAAGATATCGGGAATAAATCCCGCACCTATCCCTTGTATCTTATGAGGAGAAGGTTTTTCTCCGCTTAGAACTGCACTCTCTTTTGGTTCAACTGCATATATCTTGATATGGCTAACTTCTTTTTTAAGTACCCTTGATGTTCCTGTTAGTGTTCCTCCAGTTCCTACTGCTGCGACAAAAACATCTATCTGTTTGTCAGTATCATTTAATATCTCTTTTGCAGTAGTAAGTTCATGGATCTCAGGGTTACTTGGGTTTTGAAACTGTTGCAACACTACAGCATTGCCCAATTCCTCTTTAAGCTGATTTGCTTTTTCTATACTACCGTTCATCCCTTTAGTTGCTGGAGTCAAAACAAGCTCAGCTCCCAAAGCTTTGAGTAATTTTCTTCGCTCTATACTCATAGAATTTGGCATTGTAAGGATCAATTTTAAACCAAGTGCCGCACAATTTGCAGCTAATGCTATACCTGTATTTCCACTTGTTGGCTCTATGATCGTTGTATTTTTATCTATCTGCTTTGATTCTAACGCACGACGGATCATATTAAATCCTATACGATCTTTTACAGAACTTGTAGGATTCATAAACTCACACTTACCAAGGATCGTTGCTCCACAAAGTTGTGATGGGGTATTTAATCTTACAAGTGGGGTATTACCTATAAGTTGGGTTATATTATCTGCTATATTCATCTATCAAATTCCTTGTACACGTTTCTATCATCTCATACACTTTTTCAAACCCTTCAAATCCATCGAAGAAGTAAGGATCAGGGACATCAGCTCCATCATAACCAAAACTTCCAAGCTTTACAACATTTGAAGCACCCATAGATCTTAGATCAGCAAGGTTCTTACTATCAAGTGCCACTAAAAGATCAAACTTTTTTAAATCCTCTTTAGTTATCTGTCTTGCTCTATGGTGTGAAATATCAATACCATGAAGTTTAGCGATCTTTTGGCTTCCTTCACATGGAGCTTCCCCTATATGCCAAGAACCTGTCCCTGCACTTTCAGCATCTATTGCTAAGGCTTTTTCTTCTATATATGCTTTAGCAACTCCTTCAGCTAAAGGGCTTCTACAGATATTACCTAAACATACAAATAAAATACTCTTGAGCATCACAGCTCACTTGTAAAATTTTGGAACTCTAAAACCCGAGTAGTTGCATCTAAGAAGATCACTTTTACTAGATCATCTTTTTGTACTTCAGAAATATGCTCATCAAAATAGATAACAACATTACTTTTTGAAAGTGGAGTAAGCATTCCTGAACCGATCTTGTTATTATTTATAGGTGAAACAATACCATTTTCTAACTCCCCTATCACCATATTGACCCGTCCACTTTTGAGTTTAAGATCTTGGGAAAAACGAGCATAGGAAAATGGATGAAAGATTTTTGATGCGCCACTTATCTTATACAAAACAGGCAAAGAAAATGCATGTACCGTTAACATAGTTGTTAAAGGATTTCCAGGCATTGCCATCACAAAGGTGTCATCCATAGTTCCCATCATCACCGGATGTCCAGGTTTGACTCTTACACCATGAAAAATATTTTCTAAACCGTTATAGATAAAAGCTTCATATAAAAAATCAGCATCACCTTGCGATATCCCTCCGGTTGTGATGATCACATCAAAGGTTTTTAGACTCCCTATAAATTCTTTTGTCCTTTCTAAATCATCAGGTATCGAACCAATATAACTAGCATCAAAATGAAAGTTTTTTAATAAAGCCTGAATCCCAAATGCATTTGCATTGTAGATCTCATCTTCATTTGCTTCTTCCCAAGGTTCTTTGATCTCATTTCCCGTTGCTACAATAGCAATTCGAGGTTTCTCATATACTTTAATAGCCATTATCCCTTGAGCAGAAAGAAGAGCTATATCTGCTGGTGAAAGTATCTCCCCTTTATGAAGCAATACCTCTCCAATTTTGATCTCTTCCCCTTTTTTACGAAAATTACTCCCTTTTTTGATCGCTTTTGAGATATAAACACTCTCTTGTGTAACATTTTCACATTTTTCAATAGGAGCAACCGTATCTACATCACTTGGAAGCTGTGCTCCAGTCATTATACGGTAACATTCCCCCGGTAAAAGATTTGCTTTTGGAACATCTCCTGCAAAAATCGTTTGCTTTACATGTAAAGTATTATCAGCTTCATCATATCTATACGCAAATCCATCCATCGCAGAGTTATCAAAAGAGGGAAGATTCTTTTTGACTATAATATCTTCAGCTAAAACTCTAAATAATGCATCAGTTAATGTTACTGTATGTATCTGTGTTTTTGGTTGTGCTTTTTGAAGTGCTTTTGATAAAGCATCATAAAAACCGATCTGGAGTTCACTCACTTTTTAACCTTTACAATAGTATAGTGAATTATAACCTATGATTTTAAAATAAACTTGATTTTAGGAAAGTTTGAAGAAGAATTTAAAAAAGAGCTATAACCGGAAAACCCGGTTATAAAGTGTTATTTTTCTAGAACAACTTTTTTCTCTTTGTAGATACCTGTACCAACAGGAATAGTTCTACCGATGATTACGTTTTCTTTTAGGTCATTAAGATCATCAACTTTTGATGAAACTGCTGCTTCTGTTAGAACTTTCGTTGTATCTTGGAACGAAGCTGCAGAGATGATACTATCAGCACTTACAGCTGCACGTGTAATACCAACTAAGAATGGTTCAGCTATTGCTGGACGACCACCAAGACGGATAATCTTTTCATTTTCAGCTTTGAATTTTGCTTTTGAAACAAGATCTCCTTCTATAAACTTCGTATCACCAGATTTAACAATTTTTACTTGTCTTAACATTTGAGTAAAGATTATCTCAATATGCTTATCAGCGATATTAACCCCTTGTGAACGATATACTTGCTGTACTTCACTTACAAGATAGTTATAAAGTGCTTTAACACCCATAATACGTAATAATTCATGTGAAGAGATGATACCAGTTGTCAGTCTTTCACCAGCATGAACATAATCCCCTGTATTTACAACTGGACTAAGAGACTTATCTACAAAATATTCTCTAATTATTCCTGTATCACTTGTAACGATTATACGAACTTTTCCACGAAGTGGTTTACCAAAACTTACCACACCATCGATCTCAGAGATAAGTGCACTTACTTTTGGACGACGCCCTTCAAAAAGTTCACTAACTCTTGGAAGACCTCCAGTAATATCGCTTGATTTTTGAAGCGCTTTTGGAGTTTTAGCCAAGATGTCTGCAATTTTTACTTCATCTCCATCTTTTACGAAGATAGAAGATTTTGGTGAAATTTGATAACGTAATAATTCACCATTTTCAGTTGCAAGGACGATCGTTGGTTTATACTCTGCTGGAATATGATCATTAATCATCAATCTTGTTTTACCAGTAAGTTCATCTACCTGTTCAGTTGCTGTTGTACCGATAATAATATCTTCAAATTTCACAACACCATTTGCTTCAGAGATAATTGGATTTGAATATGGATCCCATTCAGCAATCACAACTGATTCATCTGAAGATGGTTTTGCTATTAAAGTATCTTTTTCAACAACACTATCATCATCAGTTACTATAACAGAACCTCTGGCGATATAATGTCTTGAAGCTTCACGATCGTTATTATCAACGATAACTGCAAAAAGACCTTTTTCCTCTACATTATATCCAGATTTAAGCCCTTCAAATCGCTCAAGATAATCCCCTTTAAGTTGAAAATACTTAACAGTTCCAGCTTCACCAGCTTTTATCTTTTGTGTAACAGGAGCACCATCATCAACTAAAAGTTCAGATGCATAAGGGATACGTGATGGGATATTCCATCCATCTTTGATCGTTTCAACGATACTCTCACCTTGAACTACTTTGTCTCCAGAGCTGTATGGAAGATAAAATTTCCCTTCGATACGACCACTAACTCCAGCAAGTTCATTAGGTTTTGCAACTTCATTTTTTCTTAAGATATAACGAGTTGTATCATCTTTTCCTATAACACTTACTAAGATCTCATCATGAATCGTCTCGATCTTAATCTCACCATCAAATGGGGCTTTGATCTTAGGTTCAACAAGTAAAACTGCTGCATTACGACGGTTTGCAACAATGTTTTTACCAGTTTTATCTACATAAGTTTTAAGGTTGTAATATCTGATAAAACCTTCTTTTTCAGCTACAACTTGTCTTTCTTGCGCAGTTGAACTTGCAGTTCCCCCAACGTGGAATGTACGAAGTGTAAGCTGTGTACCAGGCTCACCAATAGACTGAGCTGCAATGATACCAACTGCTTCACCAGTTCTAACGATCTTACCTGAAGCCAAGTCAACTCCATAACATAAAGCACATACTCCACCTTCACTTTTACATGTAGTAGGAGTTCTAATGATTGCAGACTTGATACCAGCTTCAGAGATCACTTTTGCTTTTTCTTCATCGATAAGAGTACCTTCTGCAAAAAGGATCTCATTTGAGATCGGATCGATAATATCTTGAGCAAGTACACGACCGTTAAGTCTGTCTTCTAACGACTCGATCAAGTTATTTTGATCAGAGATATCTGTGATCTCAATCCCCTCATGAGTACAACAATCATGCTCCACAATTTTAACGTTTTGTGCAACATCAACTAGTTTACGAGTCAAGTATCCTGCATTTGCTGTTTTTAATGCTGTATCGGCAAGACCTTTACGTGCACCATGAGTAGAAATAAAGTACTCAATAACATTCAAACCTTCTTTAAAGTTTGAAATAATTGGTGTTTCAATAATTTCTCCACTTGGTTTTGCCATCAATCCACGCATACCTGCAAGCTGACGAATCTGAGTTGCAGAACCTCTCGCCCCAGAGTCAGCCATCATGTAGATAGAGTTAAATCCATCTTTATCATTTTGCATGATCTCCATCATTTGAGCAGCAACAGTGTTGTTTGTATCTGTCCAAACATCAACGATCTTATTATATCTTTCTTGCTCTGTTAAAAGTCCAGCTTCAAATTGTTTTTGGATCTCAATAACTTTTGCTTTAGATTCAGCGATCTTTGCGTATTTTGCTTCAGGAATCTTTACATCATCGATAGAGATAGAAACACCTGCTTCAGTTGCATGTCTAAATCCTAAATCTTTGAGGTTATCTAAGAAGCTTGCTGTTATCCCTATACCACCTTCTTTTTGAACATAATCAACAAGTTCGTTAATCGCTTTTTTCTTCATTACTCTGTTCCATAGATCTACTGGAACAAATTCTGGGATAATTTCTTTAAGAAGCAATCTTCCTGCAGTAGTTGTAATGATACGACCATCAACTCTTGTTCTGATTTTTGCATGGATATCAAGTGCTCCATGATCAAGAGCGATCTTTACTTCATCAACATTTGCAAAAAGTTTATTACTTCCTTTTACACCATTTTTCTCTAATGTAATATAGTAAATACCAAGAACCATATCTTGTGATGGTGTTGCTATCGCTTTACCAGAAGCTGGAAGCAAGATATTCATTGATGCAAGCATCAATACCTTTGCTTCTGCAATCGCTTTTGAACTAAGTGGTACGTGTACCGCCATTTGGTCCCCATCGAAGTCGGCGTTGAATGCCGCACAAACGAGTGGATGAAGTTGGATCGCTTTTCCATCTATTAGTTTTGGATGGAATGCTTGAATTGAAAGTTTATGAAGCGTTGGAGCACGGTTAAGCATAACCGGATATCCATCAACTATCTCATTAAGACACTCCCAAACCTCATTTGTTTGGTTCTCAATCATTTTCTTAGCAGATTTAACTGTTGTAGCGTAGCCTTTTTCTTCAAGTCTTGCAATAAGATGTGGCTTAAAAAGTTCAAGTGCCATCTTTTTAGGAAGACCACATTCATCCATCTTTAAGCTAGGACCAACAACGATAACACTACGCCCAGAGAAGTCAACACGCTTTCCAAGAAGGTTTTGACGGAAACGTCCTTGCTTCCCTTTAATGATCTCTGAAAGTGATTTTAGTGGACGTTTATTTGCACCTTTTACTGCATTTGCGCGTCTACCGTTATCAAAAAGTGCATCAACTGATTCTTGAAGCATACGCTTTTCATTTCTAACAATAATCTCAGGTGCTTCAAGCTCTACCAAGCGCTTTAAACGTTGATTACGGTTAATTACACGGCGGTAAAGATCATTAACATCTGAAACCGCAAATTTTCCACCATCTAAACTTACAAGTGGTCTCAAATCAGGTGGAAGAACAGGGAGGATCGTTAGCATCATCCATGCTGGATTATTTCCACTATTTAAAAATGATTCGATTACTTTTAATCTTTTTGCAAGTGTTTTTTTCTTCGCTTCAGAGTTTGTATTTTCAAAATCCTCTTTTAGTTGTGAAAAAAGCTCCACAAGATCGATATCATCTAGAAGATCACGAATTACCTCACCACCCATTCTTGCTTTAAAACCAAGCTCACCAAAGCGAGAAACAAGAGTACGGTATTGTTCTTCATTAAGCACATCATATTTTTGAACTGGAGTTTTTCCTTCAGCATCATAGTATGCTTCACCACCCTCTTCTACGATATATGCTTCATAGTATAGAACACGCTCTAGGTCTTTCATCTTTACACCAAGAAGTGTACCTATACGAGATGGAAGTGAGCTTACATACCAGATATGCGCAACTGGAGTTACTAGATCGATATGTCCCATACGGATACGACGAACTTTTGAAGCGGTTACTTCAACTCCACATTTTTCACACACAACACCTTTATAGCGCATCTTTTTGTATTTACCACAAAGACACTCATAATCCCTTACAGGTCCAAAGATTTTTGCACAGAATAATCCGTCACGCTCAGGCTTAAGTGTACGGTAGTTAATTGTTTCAGGTTTTTTAACTTCACCATGACTCCAAGAGAGGATTCTCTCTGGAGATGCTAGTTTAAATTGTAACTGCTTAATATCTTTTGGTCTGTTTTCTTCGCTTATTTCAATTGGTACTAATTTACTCATCCTCTTCCACCTCGTCAAATATCTCTACATCTAGTGCTAGTGCTTGAAGTTCTTTTGTAAGAACAAACAATGTTTCAGGGATTCCTGATTCAGGGACTAATTCACCTTTTGTTATTGCTTTATATGCTCTAACACGTCCATCAACATCATCCGATTTGATAGTAAGCATCTCTTTAAGTACGGCACTCGCACCATACGCTTCAAGAGCCCAAACTTCCATTTCCCCGAATCTCTGACCACCAAATAATGCTTTACCACCAACTGGTTGTTGTGTAACAAGTGAGTAAGGTCCAGTTGAACGAGCATGGATTTTCTCATCAACAAGGTGATGCAGTTTTAAGATATACATATATCCAACATTTACACGTTCTTTGATCTTCTCACCAGTTTTACCATCATAAAGAACTGTTTTACCATCATCAGCCATTTTCGCTAATTCAAATAGTTTTTCAAACTCTTTTGCATCAACTGCTTCAAAAATTGGTGTTGCAAATTTCACTCCATTTGCCCAGTCTCTAGCATGTGTAAGAAGTTCTTCATCACTCATTTTTCCAAGAAGCTCTTTTGCATTCATCAGTTTTGCAACATCAGCGATTTCGATCATTTTATTTCTTAGATCTGTGATAAAATCTTTTTGTTTTTCTTCAAAAAGGTCTTGGATCTGGTTACCAAGTTCACGACCTACCATACCTAAGTGCATCTCTAATATCTGACCGATGTTCATACGTGAAGGAACCCCTAGTGGATTCAGACATACATCAACACTTCTTCCATCTTCCATATATGGCATATCAACTTCTGGAACGATCGTAGAAACAATACCTTTGTTTCCGTGACGTCCAGCCATTTTATCCCCAACTTTCAGCTTACGCTTCGTTGCAATATAAACTTTAACAGTTTTTACAACACCGTTAGGTAAGATATCATCTTTTTCCAAAATATTAAGTTTTTCTTCATGCTCATCACGGAAAAGTCTTTTTTGTTTTTGGAAATAGTTCTTCGTTTTTGTATATTCATCTTGTATATCTTCACTAAATGATTTTACAATGTTATTCATTGCAAATCTATTTACATCTACAAGATCTTCAGCCGCGATAAAATCACCCGTCTTATACTCTTTTTCACCAATTTTTACATCTTTAGCAAGAGGTGCTTTTGTAAGAAGATCCGTTATCTTCAACATCTCTTCTTTATCGATCATAAGAAGTCTGTCATAATGCTCACGCTCTAATTGATTTCTTTCTTCTTTTTCAAGTTCTAATGCTCTTGGATCTTTGTCATACCCTTTTTTCGTGAAGATTTTTACATCTACAACAACACCTTCCATAGATGGTGGACAATAAAGCGATTTATTTACAACATGTCCTGCTTTTTCTCCAAAAATAGCACGAAGAAGTCTTTCTTCTGGAGTTGGTTTCACTTCCCCTTTTGGCGAAACTTTACCAACAAGGATCATACCACCTTTAACACGTGTACCCACTTTGATAATACCACTCTCATCAAGATGAGCAAGATCTTCATCACGAACATTTGGAATATCACGAGTAATCTCTTCTACACCATGTTTAAGTTCACGTGCTTCAAGTTCTTTTTCATAGATATGAACTGAAGTAAATGCATCTTTACGGATCATTTTTTCAGAGATAACAATCGCATCCTCGTAGTTATATCCATTCCATGGCATGAACGCAACCATTGCATTTACACCAAGTGCAAGTTCTCCTCTATCCATATTTGGACCATCAGCTATAATCTCACCAGCTTCTACTTTTTGACCTACTTTTACAATAGGTTTTTGAGTAAAACTTGTATTTTGGTTTGTACGTAGATTTTTTTGTAATGGATAATAATCGATGTAGATCTCATTATCTTCTCTACCCATAACATAGATATATTTCGCGTCTACTTTCTCTACTGTACCAGAGCGTTTTGCTTTTACACATTCCCAAGCATCACGAGCAACAAGCTTCTCAACACCAGTTCCAACCATTGGAGCTTGTGCTTTTAAAAGTGGTACAGCTTGACGTTGCATGTTCGATCCCATGAGTGCACGGTTCGCATCATCATGTTCTAAGAACGGGATAAGACTTGCTGCAACACCAACAACCATAGAACTAGAGAGATCCGCATACTGACATTCTTTAGGACTTCGTTGTAATATCTCACCATCTTTACGCACAGTGATAAGCTCTTCAACAAACTGACCATGCTCATCAACTTCATTTGAAGCTGCAGCTATTGTGACACCCTCTTCTTGAGTAGCTGTTAGATATACGATCTCATCAGTTACAATACCATCTTTTACAATTTTATACGGTGCTTCTATAAATCCATGCTCATTAACTTTCGCATAACTTGCCAAAGTATTAATAAGACCGATATTTTGTCCCTCTGGCGTCTCAATAGGACAAATACGTCCATAATGAGTTGGGTGAACGTCACGCACTTCAAATCCAGCTCTTTCTTTTACAAGACCACCTTCACCAAGTGCTGAGAGACGACGTTTATGTGTAATCTCAGAGAGTGGATTGGTTTGATCCATAAATTGTGAAAGTTGACCTGAACTAAAGAACTCCATCACTGTTGAAGTGATCATTTTAGAGTTTACAAGATCATGTGGCATAAGATCTGCCATTGGTCCACTCATCGTAGAGAGTTTATCTTTGATCGCTTTTTGCATCTTTACAAGACCGTTGTGAAGCTCGTTTCCTAAAAGCTCTCCGATACTTCTAATACGTCTGTTACCCAAGTGATCACGATCATCGATATGACCTTGACCATTTTTCACTTTGATCACATATTTAACAGTTTCAATAATATCTTCATGAGTAAGTACCGTTACATACTCTGGAATATTAAGATCAAGCTTATGGTTCATCTTCATACGACCTACTTGTGTTAGGTCATATCTCTCAGGGTCAAAGAAAAGCTGATTAACAAATGCTTTGGCCGCTTCTTTGGTTACCGGCTCACCTGGACGCATAACTTTGTAGATACGAATTGCAGCAAGATCATTTTCATCTTCGATATCTTCAGTTTGTTTAAGAAGTTTCAATGAATCTGCATCTGCATTGAATGCATTGATAATAGAACTATCAACTCCATCAGCAAGGTCATTTGCAATTTTAAATTCCTCAATACCAAGCTCATAGATCTTTTTAAGTTTTACTTCATCAATATGCGTCATTGTATCAAAAAGAACTTCACCAGTTTCTGGATCAATTATAGGTTCAGCTAAATAACGATCTAAAAGTATTTCAGTTGGATATTCAACAAATTCTACACCACTTTCTTGAAGTTTTTGTGCTTTTTTGCTTGAAAGACGTTTCCCCGCTGGAAGTAAAACATTACCATCAAGATCTACTAGATCATAACTTAGTCTTCCTTTATAGTCATTTACATCAAATGGAGTAACAAATTTTCCATCACGTAACATAATAGTTTGAATTGGGTAGAAAAGTTTTAAAATATCTTGTTTAGAATATCCTAGTGCTCTAAACATAATTGTTACAGGTACTTTTCTACGTTTGTTGATTCTCATGTAAAGAATATCTTTTGGATCGTACTCAAAATAAAGCCATGACCCACGATCTGGAATGATCTGACCTGTATAGATTAGTTTATTTCCAGCAGTAGAACTTTCTTCTTCTTTAAAAATAACACCAGGTGAACGATGCAGTTGATTTACAACAACTCTCTCAACACCATTAATGATAAAAGAAGTTCTATCTGTCATAAGTGGAATATCACGAACAAAGATTGATTGTTCTTTGATATCTTTTACACCAAGTTTTTCTTTAGTGTTTTCATCTCTTTCCCATAATACAAGGCGAGTTTTCATACGAAGACTTACTGCATATGTAAGTCCTCTTTCCATACATTCACGTACGGTATATTTCGGTTTACCAATTTCACTACCGATATACTCAATAGTAAGACGATTTTGTGCATCATGAATAGGAAAAACTGAATTAAATACTTGCTCAATTCCACTGTTTTTCTTATCTTTCTTATCCATCATTAAGAATTTATCATAAGAACTTTGTTGGAGTTGGAGTAGATTTGGTACTTCAATTTGTTGAGGGTTTTTTGAGAAGTCTACACGAAGACGATTTCCAGAGTAAAGTGTGTTTAACATAGGCAACCTCGTTAGTTAATAATAGTAAAACCTTTGGCGTCCCAAAGATTTTGTGAGTGCAATTTATACCTATTGGTATAAACGGACAAAGGGCACTTTTGCCAAGAGAGATATTTCTCATCGCAAAAGAGCCCAGTTTTTCGGGGAAAATCCCCGAAGAAAGAGAACCTAAAAGAAAATTATTTAAGTTCTACAGAAGCACCAGCTTCTTCAAGTTGTTTTTTCGCTTCTTCAGCAGTATCTTTATCTACACCTTCTTTGATAGTAGATGGAGTTGATTCAACTGCTTCTTTTGCTTCTTTTAGTCCAAGACCAGTAAGAGCACGTACAGCTTTAATTACGTTGATTTTCTTAGCACCAGCGTCAGTAAGAACAACATCAAACTCAGTTTTCTCTTCAGCAGCAGCACCAGCATCAGCAGCTACACCAGCTACAGCTACAGGTTGTGCAGAAACACCAAATTTTTCTTCAAATTCTTTTACTAGTTCAGAAAGTTCTAATACAGAAAGACCTGAAATATACTCTAATACATCTTCTTTAGTTACAGCCATTATGACTCCTTTTGTTTTCTTTTTATTTTATATCTTTAGAAAAGACTATGCAGCCTCTTCTTCTTTTTTCTTTCTAAGTGCGTCAAGACCAATTGTAAAGTTAGTAATTGGTGCCATCCAAGTAGCAGCAAGCATACCAAGAAGTTCTTCACGACCAGGAAGCTTAGCAAACGCTTCAATTTTTGCAACATCAGCAGGTTCTTTATCAAGATAACCAGCTTTGATTACAAACTTATCACTTTTTTTAGCGAAATCAGCAGCGATTTTTGCAGCAGCGATAACATCATCAGACCAAACGAAAATGTTTGTATCTTTGATCTCTACACCTTCCATACCTGCATTTTTAAGTGCGATAGTAGCAAGTGTATTTTTTACAACTTGTACCTTTGTATCTTTTGCACGAGCTGCTTTACGAAGTTCTTCAAGCTCACCTACAGTTAGACCCTTATAATCACAAATAACAACAGCAGTTGTATTTGCAAAGTCATTTGTAAGTTGCTCGATAACTTCAGCTTTTTTTGCTTTTAACATTGTTTCTCCTTTCTGGACCAAGAAACTTCAAGAAGGGAGCAAAGCATTAAGTGGTCAAACCACCCCTAACTATCTCTAGCCCAAGATTCCAGATTTCCGAAGAATCGAAAATCTTTACTTTAAGATAAGATTATCTTAAAATAAAAACTTTCTTACTTTACAGCTCTATAAAGAGCCGTAAGATTACTTGATATCTAAAAGTTCAGTAGTATCAAGTTTGATTGCAGGTGACATAGTTAGACTTAATGCACCATTTTTAATATATCTTCCTTTTGCAGAAGATGGTTTTTGTTTATTGATAGCAACCAAGAAAGCTTCTAAGTTCTCTTTGATTTGATCAGCAGAGAAGCTAACTTTACCGATACCAGCATGGATATTACCTTTTTTGTCAACACGGAAGTTTACTTGACCACCTTTTACATTTTTAACAGCAGTCGCAACATCTGGAGTAACAGTTCCAGTTTTAGGGTTAGGCATAAGACCTTTTGGTCCAAGAATACGACCAACTTGTCCTACAAGTCCCATACAATCAGGAGCAGCAACAACAATATCAAAATTGATGTTCCCATCTTTAATCTCAGCTACAAGATCGTCAGTACCAACGATATCTGCACCAGCTTCTTTTGCTTCATCAGCTTTAGCACCTTTAGCAAAAACTGCTACTCTAACAGTTTTACCAGTACCATGAGGAAGAACAGTTGCACCACGAACCATTTGATCAGCATGACGTGGATCAACATTTAAGTTCAATGCAACTTCTACAGTCTCATCAAATTTAGCACTTTGAAGCTCTTTTACTTTTGCAGAAGCTTCTTCAACACCATATGCTTTATCTTCGATCTTCTCTAAAAGTTGTTTATATCTTTTGCTTATTTTTTTAGCCATTTTATAACCTTTACCAAATTTTTCTAAATTCTGCCACATTATTTTATATCACTGTGGTCGATGATATATACGAAAAACTATTCAGTAATAGTAATTCCCATACTTCTAGCACTACCTTCAATAGTTCTAGCAGCTGCTTCTTTATCGTCTGTATTTAAATCTTCGATTTTCATATCAACGATTTTCATGATTTGTTCTTTTGTTAAAGAACCTACTTTGTTTTTAAGTGGATTATCACTTCCTTTTTTCAAACCAGCTTCTTTCATGATAAGCTCTGATGCAGGTGGTTGTTTTGTGATAAAAGAAAAACTTCTATCATTATATACAGTGATAACAACAGGAACTTTGAATCCCATCTTATCTTTTGTTTTTTCATTGAATGCTTTACAGAATTCCATGATATTCACACCTCTTTGACCAAGAGCCGGACCTACTGGTGGTGCTGGGTTAGCTTTACCAGCTTCGATTTGTAGCTTGATATAATCCATGACTTTTTTTGCCATTGCTATTCCTTTTTGTTGAGATTAAATTTATATTATTTTTTCTACCTGTGTATATGATATATCCACAGGAGTTGCTCTACCAAAGATAGAAACATTAAGTTTTAAAGTACCATGCTCTAAATCATACTCGTCTACAGTTGCTGTAAAGTTTGCAAATGGACCATCAATGATACGAACCATTTCACCTCTATCAAAATAAACTTTTGGTTTTGGTGCTGCACGGTTATTTACTTTATCTAAGATTACTTGAATATCATTTTCACTTAATGGTGTTGGTTTATTCCCCTCACCAATAAAACCAGATACTTTTGGTAAAGACTGGATAAGATGCTGAATATTTGTATCAAGATCGATCTTTGCAAATACATAACCACTATAAAGTGAACGTTCACTTACTTTTTTCTTACCATCTTTTACTTCAATAACATCTTCAGTTGGAACAATAACTTCTGTTATCTTATCTTGAAGACCCATCTCTTGAACAAGATTTAAAATTGCTTCTTTTACAGCTCTATCGCTTCCATAGGTCTGTATAGAGTACCACTCATGTGCCATATTTTACTCCTTAACCTAAAATAGCTGAAACGATAGATGACATAATCAGATCAAAAAGTGCCAAAAATGCAGCGATTGCCGATACAACAATAATAACACTAATATATGCCTGTTTTACTTGTGCTTTTGTTGGAAAAATAACTTTTGCTAACTCTGCTTTTGCATTTTTAAATGTTGTTGCTAAATCCATTATATCACTTTCTTTATGTATTCTCATTTACTATAAATAAATCCCAATGGATTCACTAATGGTAAATGTGGCAGGCGAGGAGGGACTCGAACCCCCAACCATCGGATTTGGAATCCGGCGCTCTACCATTGGAGCTACTCGCCTAGAGGTGTTCACAAGAGAGAAATTATAATTTCATCTCTTTATGAACAGTATGCTCTCTACAGAATTTACAATATTTTCTAATAGAAAACTTCTCTGTATGAGTCTTTTTATTTTTTGTTGTGTGATAGTTACGTCTTGTACACTTTTCACAACCTAAATGGATAATATCTCTCATTTAATTTCCCTTAATGGGTAATTCGCGAAAAACGCGAACTACTCGATGATTTTAGATACAACACCCGCACCAACAGTTCTACCACCTTCACGGATAGCAAACTTAGTACCTTGCTCAATAGCAATTGGGTGGATAAGCTCTGCAGTGATAGAAACGTTATCACCTGGCATAACCATTTCAGTACCTTCTGGAAGAGTAATTGCACCAGTAACATCAGTTGTTCTGATGTAGAATTGAGGTCTATAACCATTGAAGAATGGAGTATGACGACCACCCTCTTCTTTACTTAGTACATAGATCTCAGCTTCGAATTTTGTATGCGGAGTGATTGAACCTGGCTTACAAAGAACTTGACCACGTTGTACTTCATCTTTAGCGATACCACGAAGAAGAACACCACAGTTATCTCCAGCAACACCACAATCCATCTCTTTACGGAACATTTCAACACCAGTTACAGTAGTTGACTGAGTATCTTTGATACCTACGATCTCAATGTTGTCACCAACACATACTTGACCTCTTTCAACTCTACCAGTAACAACTGTACCACGTCCAGAGATAGAGAATACGTCTTCAACTGGCATCAAGAAATCTTTATCAGTTTCTCTTTCTGGCTCAGGAATATACTCATCAACAGCGTTCATAAGCTCAAGAATCTTCTCAGACCACTCACCAAGAGTACCCTCTTTAGCTTCTTCAAGTGCTTTAAGTGCAGAACCAGCTACAACTGGAGTATCATCACCTGGGAATTCGTATTGATCAAGAAGTTCTCTAATTTCCATTTCAACTAGTTCAAGAAGTTCTTCATCATCAACCATATCAGCTTTGTTCATGAAAACAACGATATATGGTACACCAACTTGTTTAGAAAGAAGGATATGCTCTCTAGTTTGTGGCATTGGGCCATCCGCTGCAGAAACAACAAGAATAGCACCATCCATTTGTGCAGCACCAGTAATCATGTTTTTAACATAGTCAGCATGCCCTGGACAGTCAACGTGTGCATAGTGTCTTTTATCTGTTTCATATTCAACGTGAGAAGTAGCGATTGTGATCCCTCTTTCTCTCTCTTCTGGAGCGTTATCGATTTGATCATAATCCATAAGCTCTGCATCACCTTTAACTGCTAAAACTGCAGTGATAGCAGCAGTAAGTGTAGTTTTACCGTGGTCAACGTGACCGATAGTACCGATATTTACGTGCGGCTTCGTACGTTCAAACTTTTCTTTTGCCATTGTGTCCTCCGACTTGTTTTTAAATAGAATTGGAATTATACCAAAAAACTATTCAATTATTGCTTAATTTAAACTTTTTTTTAGAAAACTTTTATTAAAGGCTCTCTGTAATCGCTAGTGAGCTCTTTTAATATGGAGCTCACGACGGGATTTGAACCCGTGGCCTCTTCCTTACCAAGGAAGTGCTCTACCCCTGAGCCACGCGAGCATTCGCAAAATAAAAAAACAATAATTCAATAGTTTTAAAATATTAGTTATCGTGAAAGACTCTTAATTGAATAATTTATTATTTGATTAAAAGTTTTTGAAGCAGATGAACATTATACTTCAGCTTCCAGAATCTTAAATGGAGCGGGTGAAGGGACTCGAACCCTCGACAACCTGCTTGGAAGGCAGGAGCTCTAGCCAACTGAGCTACACCCGCATGTCGTTTAAGTGGTGGTCAGGGGTGGATTCGAACCACCGAACCCATAGGGAGCAGATTTACAGTCTGCCGTCGTTGGCCACTTGACTACCTGACCACTTCAATTCTGGTCTAACACTGTTTCTAATATTTAGAAATGGTGCCGCAACGAGGACTTGAACCCCGGGCCTGCTGATTACAAATCAGCTGCTCTAGCCAACTGAGCTATTGCGGCATTTCCTCAACAAGTTGTTCCCTTGTTTTGGAGCCAGAATTATAGTAGATTTTTTTTTTGATGTCAAGGGTTTTTTGAAAAAAAATGAAATTTTTTTAACTTTTCTTCTAAAAACAAATCTATGCTATACTTATTGTTATAAAAACTGCAAAAAGGAAATCAATGCTTTATATACTATTTTCCCCTAGTGAAGGGAAAGTACAAGGTGGTAATGAAGAGAAAATGAAACTGTTTGGTTCAACAAACAGTAGAAGTGAAATTCTTCAGCAATATAATCAAATAATCAATTCTAATGATCAAGAAATGATCAAAACTCTTTTTGGAATAAAAAAATATGAGGACTGTCTTCCTTATATAGATGATATATTTACTGCAAAAACTATGAAAGCAATTCAAAGATATGATGGTGTTGCATATGATTATCTCCAATACAATACACTTCCAAAAAAAGCTCAAACATATATAGATATACATACTCTAATATTTTCAAATCTTTTTGGACCTATACTGGCAAATGATATGATTCCAATATATAAGGTAAAACAAGGAAATAGTATCGGTGATATAAAACCAGAACAATACTACAAAGAACGTTTTAGCTATCAGCTTGATCTTTTTTTAGGCGATAATGAGATTCTAGATCTTCGTGCAGGATATTATGATAAATTTTATAAACCTAAAAAATTTACTACACTTAAATTTCTTAAAAATGGCAAAGTAGTAAGCCATTGGGCAAAAGCATATAGAGGTATTGTATTAAAAGAGATCGCTTTGCATCAAATAAGTTCTTTAGATGATATGATAAAATTAGAGATAGAAAATCTTCTCATTAAAGAAATAAAAGAAACAAAAAATAAAAAAGAACTTATCTATGAAATAATAGATTAGATCTTTTTGAGGATTCTATCAAGCCAGGCAGTGGATAGAATACGTTTTAAAAATCCAAGTATATATGTTGCTTTTGTATTATAATACCTTGGTTTTGGTATTTTTGATTTAAGGGCATGTTCTATATTTACTATTACAACATCACTTTTACATGTAAAAGGATCATTTTTTGATGAATCTTTTTGTTCTAAAAGCTCTTTTTCATATTCTTGTGCAAAAATACTCTCTTTAAAGTTTGGAAGATTTTGAAAAAACTTCTTGGTGGCATTTTTTCTAAAATCACTCTCAACAGGCCCAGTGTTGATCGTTATAACATAGATATCTGTTCCCATTAGCTCCAATCGCAAGGTGTCATTCATCCCTTCTATAGCATACTTACTTGCATTATACGCTCCACGAAAACGAAGTGAGATAAGTCCCAATACGGATGAATGGTTAATAACCCGACCAAACCCTTGCTTTCGAAATATCTTGATCGTTTTTGTTGTAAGTTCCCACATCCCAAAAAAGTTAGTTTCAAACTGCTCTTTTAGAACTGCTTTGGTAATATCTTCTACTGCTCCTGGTTGTCCGAAACCTGCATTATTAAAAAGAGCATAAAGTGTTTGGTGCTTTGCAAGGATGGTTTCTAAAACAGAATCTATTTCAGATGAGAGAGTCACATCGAGTTTATAAGCTTCAAATCCTTCTTTTTGAAGCCTATAAACATCTTCTTCTTTTCTGGCTGTAGCTATGATGTGGTAAGAATCCTTCAAAGCTCTTGCTGTATCAAGTCCTATACCACTACTACAGCCTGTTATTAGAAAAGTTTTTTTCTTCAAACTATTTTTTCAAAACTTTTTTAGAAAGTTTTTTCTTAAGTTTATTCTTTGTTTTTTTCTCTTTTTTCTTTAGAGATTTTTTCATCTCTTTTGTTTTTTTCTTTGAGTCTTTTTTCAAATCTTTCTTTAAGTTTTTAGATTTTTTTGTTACTTTTTTTGATGAAGATTTGGCACTTTTTAGAGCGTCTTTATTTTTCACACCTTTTTTTACATTTTTCACGATCCCATCACCAAATCCTTTGATATTTTTCAAATCATCAGCAGATTTTATCTTATGTGTTTTTCTGTATTTGATAATCGCTTCCGCTTTTTTCTCACCAATCCCTTTGATACTCATCAGTTCAGACTTTGAAGCTGTTTGAAGATTGATAGCAAAAGCCATAATAGCACTCAAACCCAGTAATATAATTCCTTTTAACATAACATTCCTTTGTTTTTAAGATGTAAGATTTTATCAAACTTCCAATAAAAGAGAACTTACATGTAAACCAAAAATAATATATCATTTCATTATGAAAGATACAAAACAATACCTAGAAAAAAAAGCAAAGTTTGAAAGAACGATAACACTTTATGGCAGACAAACGGTCAAAGAGATCCTTTTAGATGAGAGTATCCCTGTAGAAAAACTCCATCTTGCCAAATCAAATAAACCAGATGGAAGCATCAAAAAGATCATGCAACTTGCCCACCAAAGAGATATAGAGATCATGATGCATGATAAAGCAACTTTAAGTCGCATCAGCAAGAACGCAAAACAAGATCAAGGTGTAGCGATCGATATATACTCAAAAACATATCAAAATGCCAAAGAGATCCAAAAACTCTCAAACTACCGTTTAATAGCACTTGATGGGATCCATAATCCACAAAATCTTGGAATGATCATACGCAGTTGTGCTGCTGGAAATATAGATGGAATCATACTCCCAAAGAAAAATTCTGCGAAGATCTCTCCACTTGTTGCCAAAGCAAGTGTGGGAACACTTTTTAAAATTCCTATATATTACTGTGACACCTTAGCCCCAATACTCAAACAACTTGATGCCACAAAATACATGCTCTCATCTCATGCTGAAAAATCGATATATGATCTTAAAATACCTCAAAAAGCAGTATTTGTTTTAGGGAATGAAAGTGAAGGAGTTAGCAAAGAAGTTGAGCTTACATGTAATGATGCTTTAAAGATACCAATGAATCGTGGAGTAGAGTCACTAAATGTCGCTGTTACTGCTTCACTTATAGCCTTTATGAGAACATAATCTCATAAGGTCTTGCTATCTCTCGTACCACTTCATCTACACTCATATGTCTTGTTTTTCGTATAAATTCTCTACCATCTAAAAAGACGATTAAAGTAGGTATAGCAAAAACACTATAGTGTGCTGCTACTTCTTGATCTATGCTAACATCTATACTGATAAGTTCTAACTCTTTAAAGTTCTCTTCTAAAGCACTAAAAAGCTTTGGTTTGAGTGCATGACATACATTACATGTAGGCGCACTAAAATAAAGTGCCACAGCAGGATCTGTTTTGATCTTTTCTTCTATCGATATCAAATCCATTATCACCCTTTTTTAAGTGCAATTATAATACAATTCTTTCCATGAGTGAAATAATCTTTTCAATTTTAAGTATCTATATCTTTATAGTGATGGGGTATCTGGCAAAAAAGTTCTTTAAAGATCAGATCGATGACAAAACCATCACTTTATTAAATGTTTATTTTTTACAAGTCTTTTTAACCTTTTGGGGACTACTTATCCGCCCGATTGATCTCTCGCTTTTTATTGCACCATCTATCTATGCCCTTATCGTACTTATAAGCGTTATCATCACCGCTCTTGTTGCCAAATGGTTCTTTGATGATAAAAAAGAGTACTCCATTGCCACAGTTGCAGCGATCATTGGCAATACCGGAAACCTTGGCATCCCCTTAAATATCGCAATCTTTGGTGAAGCTTCCATCCCCTACACTACCATAGTCAATCTTGTCAATGTTTTTGTGGTTTATACCATAGGAGTTTTTTACTATTCTCGGGGGAGTTTTGATACCAAGAGATCACTACTTAATATCATCAAACTACCTATACTATGGGCGGCACTTTTAGCTATAGCACTCAGTCTTGGAGAGTGGAAAGCACCAAAAGTTGTTTTAGATACACTTATGATGGGAGCGTATGCTTCTATGACAATGCAGTTGTTTTTATTTGGTATCTACATGTATGGAACAAGTATCAAAATGATCAACAAAACACTCATCACATGGGTCATGGGATTTAAATTTATCTTCTTACCCCTTCTAACATTTTTAGTGCTTTCTTTTATAGAATTAGATAAAATGGTAAAAGGGATCATATTCATTGAACTTATGATGCCCTTAGCTGTTGCTAATGTTAATCTTGCTTCTTTATACGACTGTAAGCCAAAAACTGTTACAACTTTAGTGCTAATCTCTTCATTGGCTTTCTTAGCCATTGTCTTTTTAGCAGTTAAAATTTTGGAGTATCTATGATAGACAATTCTATACAACACATTAAAAATGCACTAAGTGATCTTGATAAAGAGATGGAAAGTATTGTGATGAACCTTACACTTTCCCTTCAAGAAAAAGACAACCTTATGCTCCCTTTGGTTTTGGAAAAAAAAGTACTTAAACAAACACTAGAAGATTTAGAGTACCTCAAAGCCAATCCTCCAGCACCTAATCAACCATGTGGTATATCAAAATATAGAAACGATTAAAAGAAAAAGAAGCTAAAAAGCACAAATGTGCTTTTTAGTTTTAGTTAAAGATAGAGATAAGTACACCTGCTGCAACAGCTGAACCGATAACTCCTGCAACATTTGGACCCATAGCATGCATTAAAAGCATATTTGTTCTGTCATATTCCATACCAACTTTGTTTGAAACACGAGCCGCCATAGGAACTGCTGAAACTCCAGCTGAACCAATAAGTGGATTTACTTTGTGTCCTGGGAACATATTCATCACTTTTGCCATGAGTACTCCAGAAGCAGTACCAACAGAGAATGCAACGATACCAAGAACCATAATAAAAAGTGTTTGTGGTACCAAGAACTGATCAGCTTCAAGTTTACTACCAACACCAAGACCCAAGAAGATAGTTGTGATGTTGATAAGTGCATTTTGAAGTGTATCATTTAGTCTTTCAACCACACCACTTTCTTTTAGGAAGTTACCAAACATAAATGCTCCAATAAGCGGTGTTGACTCTGGTAATACAAGAACAGCAAGCATTAAAACAACAACAGGGAAAACAAGTTTCTCCATGCGTGATACATGGCGAAGTGTTGTCATTTTGATCTTTCTTTCTTTTTCTGTAGTCAATGCTTTCATGATCGGAGGTTGGATAATCGGTACCATCGCCATATAACTATATGATGCAACCGCGATCGCTCCAAGGATTTCAGGTGCAAGTTTCGTTGCGATAAAGATCGATGTCGGACCGTCTGCTCCACCGATGATAGAGATCGCAGAAGCTTGTTTGAGTGTAAAATCAACTAAACCTGCATCTGCAAGCATTACTGCACCAACTAGCGTACCAAAGATACCAAACTGAGCCGCACCACCTAGGAGTGCTGTCTTTGGATTGGAAAGGAGTGGGCCAAAATCGGTCATAGCCCCTACCCCCATAAAAATGATAATAGGGAAAAGCTCATTAGAAAGACCTGCTTGATAAATAACACCCAAAAATCCATGAGGACCTGCGATATCAGCCACTGGGATATTGGCTAAAAGACCTCCAAATGCGATAGGAAGAAGCAATAATGGTTCAAACCCTTTTGCAATAGCAAGATAAAAGAGTAAAAATACGATACCAAACATAATGATACGTCCCCAAGTTTGGTGGAAAACATATAATGCTTTATCTTCTTCTTTAATATTATCTGGAATTTTTGGATTCGTAAGTGCTACAACACCGGTTGTTTTTAAAAAGTCAACAACCATTTGTCCCATACCCTTAGACTCAAACTCTTTATCTGGAACTTGTTGTGATTCATGAGAGATGGCACTTGCATGCTCATTTGCCATGAGAGAGTTACCTGCACTAAAAAGTGCAAACAACATCAAAAGTTTTATAATGATATTTTTCATTGTACCTTCCTATACTTACCCAAGAACTGCTACGACTTGACCTTCAACAACTTTGTCGTTAGTAGCTACATTGATCGATTTTACAACACCACCCTTTGGTGCTACTACGTCTATCTCCATTTTCATAGATTCTAAGATCATGATCACATCACCTTCAGCTACACTTTGACCTGGATTAGCTACAATTTTCCATACATTTCCTGGAAGTAATGCTTTGATCTCAGTTGCATCTCCGCTTGTTGCAGGAGCTGGTTGAGAATCTGCCGTAGTCTCACCATTTACTTCTGTTACTTGGATATTTGCATCACCTTCAGCTACTTGTACACTATATTTTTGTCCGTCTACTACTACTGTATATGTTCCAGCCATTGAAATCTCTCCTTTGTTTTCTTCTTCCATTGTTGATTTTT
>Ga0256843_1000387_pt1 | contig 37696 bp, 39 predicted proteins | sample AlvinellametaG_FD_191572 | JGI IMG/M metagenome (GOLD analysis project Ga0256843, IMG submission 191572) | Pompeii worm associated microbial communities from hydrothermal vent at the East Pacific Rise, Pacific Ocean - Alvinella | ecosystem: Host-associated > Annelida > Integument > Unclassified ...
GTTTACGACGAGTGATAATAAGTTTATCACTAGCTTTTTTACGACGAGTTTTCGCACCCTTAGTTGGTTTACCCCAAGGAGTAACTGGGTGACGACCTGAATTCGTTTTACCTTCACCACCACCATGTGGGTGATCAATAGGGTTCATTGCAGAACCACGAGTTTGTGGACGGATACCCATATGACGAGTACGACCAGCTTTCGCTAAAACGATGTTTGAATACTCTTCGTTACCAACTACACCAACAGTTGCCATACACTCACCAAGTACTAAACGCATCTCAGATGAAGGCATACGAAGTGAAACATATTTTCCATCACGACCCATAATTTGAGCAGATGTACCAGCTGAACGTACTAATTGTCCACCTTTTCCAACTTTTAACTCAATGTTATGAACAAGTGTACCAACAGGGATATTTTTAAGTTTCATTGCATTCCCTGGCTTTACATCTAAACCAGCTTCAGCAGCTTCAACTTTATCACCTACCTGTAAACCTTTAGGAACAAGAATATAACGTTTTTCACCATCTGCATAAGTTACAAGTGCAATTCTACAGTTACGATATGGATCGTACTCAATAGTAGAAACAGTACCAGGAATATTAAACTTGTTACGTTTAAAATCAATAATACGGTAAAGTTTTTTCGCACCAGCTTGCTTATGACGAGATGTAATACGACCATTATTGTTACGACCTGCATGAGCTGGTAACTTAACTAATAAAGAACGAACACTTGCTTTTGCAGTAATATCTGAACTATCTACATTCGTATAAAAACGACGAGATGGAGTTATCGGTCTATAAGTTTTAATTGCCATCTTATACCGCCAAACTTTCTATTTGTGCACCTTCTGGTAAAGTAACATAAAACTTTTTAAAGTCATTTTGTTTACCAGCTACACCACGGAAACGTTTTACTTTTCCGTTTTGATTTAGAGAGTTGATTTTTGATGGAATGATTCCAAAATACTCTCTAAACACCTCTTTAAGACCTGTCTTAGTCATACGTGGTGATGTTTGAACAACAATCACACCATCTTCTTGAAGACCAAGAGTTTTCTCTGTATATAGTATAGATTTAATATCTGTAATATCTGCCATTACTTAGCCTCACTTGTCAGAGTTTCCCATACAGCTTTTTCTATCACGATTGAACGATAGTTTGCAGCTAAGTATGCGTTTAACTCATTTGATTCAATTACATAAGTTGCATTGATGTTTTCAAATGCAAGGTATGTTTTTTCATCTAAAACTTCTTTAACAAAAAGAGTATCTCTTTGACCTAGTGCTTTAAACATTGCTGCAGCGTCTTTAGTTTTACCAGACTCAACTACAATGCTATCTACTATAAACAGAGTACCATTTTGTGCATGCTCATTTAAAGCGAAGTTAAGAGCAAGTTTCTTTTGCTTTTTGTTCACTTTTAAATCGTAGTTACGGTTGTTTTGAGGACCAAATGCCTTACCACCACCTACGAAAACTGGAGAACGACGAGACCCAGCACGAGCACGACCGCCACCTTTTTGAGACCATGGCTTCTTACCACCACCACGAACATCACTTCTACCTTTTGCAATTGCTGTATTTGCTCTTTGAGCAGCTTGTGCAGCTTTTACATAAAGGTAAAGGTTATGAGGGTTAATCCCAGAGAAAGACTCTGGCAACGCTAACTCAGAAGCTTTTTCCATTTTTTCATTTAAAACGATTGCGCTCATTATTTAGCTACCTTTACACGACCTAAAGAACCGTTTGCTCCACTTACAGAACCTAATACAGCGATGATTTTGTTCTCAGCGTCAAACGATACGATCTCATTTTTTACACTATTTTGTGTATTTCCATATTGTCCAGGCATTTTCTTACCCTTCATAACACGACCTGGCCACTCAGCATTACCGATAGAACCTGTTCTACGACCAAATCTATGACCGTGAGATGCAGGACCACCACCGAAATTCCAACGCTTCATACCACCAGAGAAACCACGACCTTTAGTAGTGAAAGTTGATTTTACAACTTTAGCATCAGCCAAAGGAGCTAAATCTAAATCACCAGCTTCAGTATTTGCAACTTCTAAAGTTACAAAACGGTTATACTCAGCAGAAAGGTTGTATTTCTTTTGTTGACCTTCAATTGCTTTGTTCACTTTTTTGCCACTGCTATATGCAACAATAGCTTTACCATCATTCACTTCACACACTTTCGCATCTAAAACTCTTAAAAGAGTAACTGGTTTAGATGGAACTGTGATAGTACGGCTCATACCGATTTTTTCAACAATATATTCCATTTGTTACTCCTATTTGTCCATAGAGCGAACTTCTACATCCACTTCTGGCGCTAAATCTAGTTTCATTAACGAATCAACTGTTTCAGGTGTTGCAGAAACGATGTCGATCATTCTAGCGTGCATACGAATTTCAAATTGCTCACGAGATTTTTTGTTAACGTGAACAGATTTTAAAACTGTGTATTTACGAATTTTTGTTGGTAAAGGTATTGGACCACGAATAGCAGCTCCAGTACGCTTAACAGCCTCAACGATTGATGCTACAGATCTATCAAGTACACGATGATCATAAGCTTTCAATTTTAAGCGAATTTTTTCCATAATTTTCCTTCTAAAGAACTCGTTGGATCCTAGCCCAACTATTTAAGGGAGCGAAATTATACTTAAATAAAGTTCCAAATTCAAGAAAATAGGCTCTAAAAATGGTTTTTTTTATAAATTTATTTCCTTTTTAAAAGGAAACTTCTATTTTAAAATATATAATTTACAATGATTTTTTCACTATAAGAGATATGTTATAATCACTCTTATGGAAATTCTATTAGAAGAACTTTACAAAACAGATCTGCATGCTGAACGGTATCAGCCAAGAAAACTTACTATACCACAAACCTCATGCCATATTATGGGAATAACAAACAGTGGAAAGAGTACACTTGTCAAAAACTATCTTTTAGCACGCAAAAAAAACACCTATCTTTACATAGATGCACACGATATTCGTCTTGAGACTCTATTACTCAACCAGTATCTTGAAAACTTTTGTAAAAAGAATAGTATAGAGATTCTCGTCATAGATAATTATGATCCAGCTATCTTATTACCAAATATACCACAGATCATAACAATTTCTCAACTCCCTTCGCCACATAAACATATCCCAACACTGCAACTTTTTCCACTTGACTATGAAGAGTTTTTAGCATTTGAATACAAATATGATTCAACAGCACTCAAAAATTTCTTTGTACTTGGTGGATTTACCTCGATGCATACGCTACAACAAGATCAGCGTGTACTTACAATCCAAAGAATATTACGATGCAGTTTACATGATATAGAGTTTGCTCTTTTAGTCTTATGTGCTAAATTTAACTCACAAAAAATATCACCTTTTAATCTTTATGAGCGTTTAAAGCAAACACGCAAAATCTCTAAAGACAAAACATACAGATATTTTCAAACACTTCAAACAAAAGGGTATATCCATCTTGTTGAAAAGTTTGATCATGCAAAAGCTGTTAAGAAAGTCTATCTTTGTGATACGTTTATAAAGAGTGCTCTTTCTACTGAAAAACATTTTGGTAGGATGTTTGAAAATATTGTTTTTTTAGAACTTTTAAAAAATAACATCAAATGCTATTACAGTGATGATATAGATTTTTATATTCCATCAAATAATGAGATCATTTTATGTAAACCCTTTGCAGATGAGCGACGACTTTTTAAAAAGCTTGAGATGATAGAGGCATTTCTTTTTACCCATTCTATAGAAAAGATCACCGTTATTACGATGAATAAGGAGGGGAGTATTACACACCCTTTATCCAAAGTTGCTATAATCCCTTTTGACATTTGGGCTTTGGGAGACTAGTATGGGATATTTATGTGGTATTGATGAAGCTGGTAGAGGTCCTCTTGCTGGTGATCTTGTAATGGCTGGTTGCGTGTTAGAAAATAGTATTGAGGGGTTGCATGATTCCAAAAAACTTACAGCAAAAAAAAGAGCATACCTTTACGAGCAGATTTGCAAACACGCAAAAGCATACCATATAGTACGTTTTTCTCCCCAAACCATAGATGAAAAAGGGATCTCTTATTGTTTACAAGCAGGGCTTAAAGAGATTATGCAAGCGATTGATGCTTCAGAATATCTTTTTGATGGCAACACCACCTTTGGAATACACAATCTTAACTGTATGATTAAAGCTGATGGCAAAATACCAGAGGTGAGTGCTGCAAGTATCCTGGCAAAAGTGACACATGATAAGGAGCTCTTAGAACAAGCAAAAGAGTATCCACACTACCACTTTGAAAAGCATAAAGGGTATGGAACAAAACTCCATATTCAAAAAATACAAGAGTTTGGATACACACCACTACACAGAAGAAGCTATAAAGTAAAAGCACTGCAACCAACACTTTTTTAAAGGATATATAATGCAAATACAAAACGATTATGAATACAAAATGCTTGAGGCATTTATCAACAAACCTGAAAAAACACAATGGTATAAAAACGCATTTGAACAGTTTAATGTCAATGGTATCGATACTATGAAATGGGTATGGAGCTGGTGGGCTTTTGGTGCTGGTTGGGCATTTTTACTCTACAGAAAACAGTATCTTCCTGCTCTTGTGCTTTTTGTTGTTACAATGATTAGTGCATCTATCCCTTTTGCAGGTATTATTTTAATGATACTTAGTGGTGGCTATGCTACCTATTTTGTTTATCAAGGGTATCAAAAACAAAAAGCTCAAATAGAGGCAAAAATTGATGATGAAGCACAAAGAATCGAAACGATGAGAGCTGTTGGTGGTTATAACAGCTGGGTTGTATGGTTATACATTTTTATCAATCTTCTTGTATTTGGATATGCCCTTTTTATGTTGAGTGCTGTGCTTATGAACTAACACTTCTGATAGCTTCAAGCCACTCTTTCATCTTTTTTTCATATCCAATCTCTTTGAGTTGAACCAAACAAAGCTCTTGAGTAAGGTACGTTTGTTCAACATATCCACCAAAATCGTGTGGATAAAGATAATCTACTGGAGGATCTTGAATATTTTGTGGAATATCCAAAATCAATCCATCTTGAACTTTTTTCAGTGCTGTATTAATCGCCTTATATGCACTGTTTGATTTTGGTGATGCACACAAATAGATCACTGCTTGAGCTAATGTTATACGTGCTTCTGGATACCCAATATTTTGAACCGTCGTTAATGTTGAAGTTGTAAGTGTTAAAGCTTGTGGATTTGCATTACCAACATCTTCACTTGCGAGTATTACAAGTCTTCGTGCGATAAACTCTGCACTCTCTCCCCCCTCTATCAAACGTGCCAAGTAGTATATCGCGGCATCAGGATCACTTCCACGTATCGATTTAATTAATGCACTTGTAAGATTATAATGAACTCCATTTTCTCCACTACCAGCCTGAAGTGCATTAGGGCGTAACTGTTTTAACAATGGTATGCTCACATCATCTGTTACATTCAATGCAAACTCTAAAAGCTTTAACATTCCACGTCCATCACCACCAGAACTTTGCACAAGGTATGCACGAACCTCATCATCCAAACTCTTTTGTGCATACTGCAATGCCTTATCTAAAAGCTGGTGTAACTCTTCATCTTGTAGATAGAACAACTCAAACAACATGCTGCGAGAACGGATCGCTGATGTTAAAGTATAAAAAGGGTTTTGGTTTGAAACACCGATAATCAAAACAGTGTTATTCTCCATAACAGGAAGCAAAACCTCTTGTTGAGTTTTTGAAAGACGATGCACCTCATCGATAAAGATCAAAGGTTTTTGTAAAGCATGAGTATATTGAGAAAAAATTTTACGCAAATCTTCCACTTTTAAAGAAGTTGCATTCATCTCATAAAAAGGTAGCTCCATCTTCTTTGCAATAATACGCGCCAAAGTTGTTTTGCCTACACCTGCTGGACCATAAAAAAAGCTATGACCTAAAACACCTTTTTCCACTAAAACACGCAATGGTGCATCAGAGGCAACAAGATGTTGCTGTCCAACCATATCATCAAATGTTTCAGGGCGTAACAAATGGGTAAAATCCATAAACTACTCTTGTGACACTTTTTGTTTTGCTTTGTGGTGTTCAGTTTTTAAAAACTTATGTAAAGCACTATACTCACTGCGTGTTAAAAAGCGTGTTTTCCCTGTTGGGAGATTATTGAGCTCTATCTCTGCAAAACTCAGGCGTTTAAGATCAACCACTTCTGCACCAAAATGTGCAAAAAAGCGTCGAAGTTCACGGTTTTTACCCTCTGAAAGTGCTACTTTCAACACAGAGTAGTTTGGTTGATTTTTTTGGATCTTGTACCCTATAAAAGGTTTAAACTCCATCGATTTTATTTTAGAATGGCTATGTGCTCCTGCACTTGCATCTTCTAAATACAAACCATTAAGCATTGCATCTTCCATATCTGGTGTCACTTCCCCTTTGATCTTAATCTTATAGATCCTCTCAAGATCTGATTCCATCAAAGCAGTTGCAACATGGGAAGCATCTGTTAAAAGAAGTAGCCCCTCAGAAGCAAAGTCAAGACGACCTACTGGAATAAAATGGCGAAACTCTTTATCTAAACCATCATAAATAGTAGGCCTACCTTTAGGATCAGATTTTGTTACAAGCTGACCTTTTGGTTTGTTGTATACAATAACTGTATATTTACTTTTTGGACTCACCTGTTTTCCACTGATATATACAATATCTCTTCCCTCTTGCACCTGTGTTGCAGGATTGGTTTCTACCTCCCCATTAACACGCACATAACCATCTTGGATAGCTCTATCAGCCTCACGACGTGAATATGTTGAGTAGTGTGCTATATATTTATTTAATCTCATCATCTATTATGATATTCCTTTTTCAATAAGGGTATGAATATGAAGTACCCCTTGTATATGTTTTTCTTTATCTGTTACAACAAGTAGTTGTATCTTTTTTTCTTCTATTAAAACTAGTGCATCTGAAGCCAACATCTCATCATCATCTATACTTAATGGATTGCGTGTTGCATAACGAAGCACCTCATCATCCAAAGAGAAATCTTTGCTTAGTAAAGCACGACGAACATCACCGTCACTCATTAACGCTACTAGTTTGTTTTGTTCATCAGCAATAAGTACTGTACCCAAACGCCCCTCACTAATAGCCAAAATCGCATCTTTTACTTTTGCATTTTGAGGTAAAATCGGAAGGTTGTTGCTTTGCATAAGATTTTTTACTTTTACAAAAAGCTTTTTACCTAACGCACCCCCTGGGTGAAATGATGCAAAATCAGTTTTCTGAAAATCTCGTGCTTTCATCAAACATACAGCCAAAGCATCCCCAAGAGCTAAAGTGAGTGTTGTCGAACTTGTTGGTGCGATATTTAAAGGACATGCCTCTTTTTCTATCTCCACTTTTATCACTAAATCACTATAGTTTCCAAGCGTTGATGATTCGTTGCGTGTCATCCCAATAAGTGGAATACCAAAACGTTTTATATGTGGAAGTATAGAGCTTAACTCTTCACTCTCACCAGAATAGCTAATAGCTAATACTAAATCATCTTTTCCTATCATCCCAAGATCACCATGAAGTGCCTCTGTTGGATGGAGGAAAAAGCTTGGTGTCCCTGTAGAAGCAAATGTAGCAGCCATCTTCGCACCAATAAGTCCACTTTTACCAACACCACTGATAATTAACTTTCCTTTACACGCAAGGATCATTGCAACAGCTTTATCAAATTCATCTTGGATGTTTTGTGCTGCGTGTTGAAGTGTCTGTGCTTCGATCTGAAGTGTTTCTTGTGCAATTGTTTTATAATTCATATCGCTATTATACCTTTTTTAATATCAAGAAGCTATAATGACACATAAACTACAAGAAAAAAAGGATTGCACAAATGAGAAATGTGATTGGAAAATATTTAGATACTATCGATACACTAAAACTTGAAGAACGTCTTTTAACACACAATACACTTATTCTTGGTGAGCAAGGAAGTGGAAAAACAAATCTTGCGTGTAAAATACGTAACTTTGTAATAGATAATAATGTTCCTACTCTTTATATGGATTTTGCCAACTCAAATGAAGAAGATGTAGAGCTTAGATACAAAGATGAACACTTTAACTATATCCGTTTTGAAGAGAGTAGCGAATTTGATGAAGCATTTAGTGCATTAGTTGCTAATAAAAAACATATTTATATGGCTGTTGATCCTAAATATTTTGCAAAAAAACGTGATGAGCGTTCAAAACTTTCTCAAATCATCTCACAACAAGCACTTTTGGATGATTACTACTACTTTTTTCACGATATTGAGAACCTTAACGGATTCTATACAGAGTTTGAAGACTTTTTACTCTATATGTTAAGTTTTGCAAATATCCAAAAATATGGTTTTACCTTTTTGGCACAACCTCATCAAACATTTGAAAACCCACACCTTAAACTCCTTTTTACATTTCTCTTTTTGGGTAAATGTTCAAATGCAAACTATTACAACACAGCGACACTGAAAACTTTGAAGAAAAATATCTTCTACTACCAATACAGAACAGCATATCCAACATTGTTATTTAATGAGATTGTAAGTTCAATGGTAGAGATAGACGAGTATATTCCAGAGCTCTAATATGCAAAATATCTATCAAGAAGTCAACTCGCTCGATCAACGTTGTTATGATGAGTTTGCTTTAAGTGAAGATATTTTAATGGAACACGCAGCAAATGGCATCGCAAGATATATTGAAAAACATTTTGCCAAAGATGCTCGCATTAGCATTGTTGTTGGAAGTGGCAACAACGGTGCAGATGGTATTGCTCTTGCACGTTTATTGCACAAAAAATTTCTTGTAACATTAGTATACGCAAAACAGCCAAAATCTCCTATGGCAAAACTCCAACACGCAAGAGCAACAGCACTTCAGATCCCAACAGCATCAACACTTCCACCATCTGAGATCATTGTAGATGCTATTGTGGGTACAGGCTTTAGTGGAGAATTTTCCTTAGAAATAGCTTCTTTAATAGAGCAAATAAATACTACAGATGCTTTTGTCATTGCGTGTGATGTTCCAAGTGGATATACAGTGTATGCTGATGTTACGCTCACTATGGGTGCTTTAAAACAAGCGCTGTTCTTAGATAAGCATAAAGATTATGTTGGCTCTATTGAAGTGATAGATTTGGGCATAGATCGTTCCCTTTATGAGGTTGCAACATCCTATCATCTTTTAGATATTGAAGATATGAAACTTCCAACACGCAACACGCAAGATACCCACAAAGGAAGCTTTGGTCATTTAGCAGTGCTTAGTGGAGAAAAACTAGGTGCAAGTGTACTGTGTGCACTCTCAGCTTTACGTTTTGGGAGTGGACTTGTAACATTGGTAGGTTTTGAAAATGAAAAAACACTCCCTATACCTTATAGTTTAATGTATTCGCATACACTTCCAAAAAACACAACAGCTATTGCGTGTGGAATGGGATTAGGAGAATCTTTTGCTCAAGAAGAGCTGCGTCATCTACTTCCTGCAACACTCCCTTTGGTGTTGGATGCAGATATTTTCACAAATCCATTTATCAAAGAGCTTCTTCAAAGAGACAATATCATCCTTACACCCCATCCAAAAGAGTTTGTGCACCTTTTGAGGTTACTAAACATTGCAGATATCTCAGTTGAAGTACTCCAACATAATCGTTTTAAGTATGTAGAACTTTTTGCAAGTCAATACCCTGATGTTACCCTTTTACTCAAAGGAGCAAATGTAATTATCACCCACAATGAGCAATATTACATTAACCCTCATGGAAACTCAAAATTGGCAAAAGGGGGAAGTGGTGATGTACTAGCTGGACTTATAGGTGCTCTCTTAGCCCAAGGGTATACACCTCTTAATGCAACGATCACAGCTTCACTTGCCCACACGCGACTAGCAAAAGGGTATCAAGGGGCTGATTTTTCACTTACACCTGAAGATTTGATAGCTGGTATTGGAAAACTATAAGAAAGCTTATGCTATAAAGTCAAGCAAAGATGAAGATATTTGTTTTCAACAATAAAGTCGCTTTTTGGAAGTCTCTTAAAGAGGACAAATCCTCCTGTTGGTCTAAGCCTCTTTAAGAGACTTCCAAACGCTTATTGCTATGCTTACAAACAAATATATTAATGAAAAGGAAAACAGATACGATGGATAATAAACTAAAAATCGGAAAATATGAACTAGGAAGCCGCCTTATCGTAGGAAGTGGTAAATATGACTCTTTTGAAATGACAAAAGAAGCAACACTGGCAAGTGGTAGTGAACTTATCACTGTTGCAGTACGTCGCTTAAACATCACTGATCCAAATAAAGAGAATCTTCGTGATACATTTGCTGGAACAAATGTACAATTTCTTCCAAACTCTGCTGGATGTGTTACTGCTGAAGAAGCGATCACAACATTTAGACTTACTCGTGAAGCAACAGGGATTGATCTTATTAAGCTTGAAGTTATTGGTGACACGCAAAAAACACTCTACCCTGATGTGTTAGAGACTATTAAAGCGTGTGAAGTGCTTTATAAAGATGGCTTTACTATTATGGCTTATACTTCAGATGATCCGATTATGGCAAAAAGACTAGAAGATGCAGGAGCACACGCAGTTATGCCTTTGGCTGCGCCTATTGGAAGTGGGCTTGGTGTACAAAACCCATACAATGTAGTTTTTGTTCGTGAAGCTGTTGATGTTCCTGTAATCGTAGATGCGGGAATAGGATGTGCAAGTGATGCAGCCTATGCTATGGAACTAGGTGCTGAAGGTGTATTAACAAACACTGCTATTGCCCAATCTCAAGATCCTATAGCGATGGCTCAAGCGATGAAACACGCAGTGATTGCTGGTCGTATGAGTTACCTTGCAGGACGTATTCCTAAAAAACCTTATGCAACTGCTTCTAGCCCAGTCGATGGACTGATTCAGTTTTAGTGTGACCTCGCCAATGCGGCGAAGTCTATCTCCTCTTTTGTACTCTCTTCAACCCTTTTTTTATCCTCTTCATAACTTCCTGTTGAAAAGATATATTCATGTTTGCCTTTGTTAAGTATACACCCTTTTATACCTGGGCTACACGCAACATTTAGAAGTTTACAGTGCCCTTTAAAATCGTGTTGACATGTCCATCCCATTTTTTATCCTTCAAAAGTAAATTTTTCACTCAAATGGCTCATTAAGAGGAGTTTGCCCATCCCCTCAAAAAAGTTTTGGATATCATTTTGTGTATTTGAAGATTTTTGCAATGCTCTTAAAAATACAAGTTGTGATTCTTGTGAAGCTTGCATATAAGCATCAATAATATACTCTAATGTTAAACTCATCACTTCACCGTTTACCTCAAAATCTATGTTAGATTGGGTATTAATATTTTTGGATTTTAAAACAGCTATACACTCTTGTTTGATATCCATTATAACACTCCCATAAGTGAGAGCATCACAATAAACATCGCTACAGGTGTAATATAACGAAGAGAAAAATACCATACACTATATGCCCATTTAAGTTGTGGTTTCATCACTTTTTCAACCTCATTTCTTGGGATCACAAATCCAACAAACACAGCCATTATAAGTCCACCAAGAGGAAGCATAATAGCAGCCGTTACAAAATCTACCCAGTCAAAGAAGTTTTTTCCACCCCATGTAAGCATCTCTTTTGCACCATCAATATTTGATAAAATCGCAAAAACACCAAAAAACCAGAAGAAAAAGCCCATACTTACAGATGCTTTTAAACGACTCCATGAGAATCTATCTATAAAATACTGCACCATTGGTTCAACCAAAGAGACAGAAGATGTAAGACCAGCAAATGCTAGTGCTATAAAAAATAAAACTGCAAAAATATTTCCAAGAATACCCATCTCATAAAATGCTGCAGGTAAAGAGATAAAAACAAGTCCCGGACCTTTTGCTGGTCCTGAGCCATATTGATACAAGAAAGTAAAAAGCATCAATCCTGCTACTATTGCAATAAGAGTATCCAAAAACACCACCCAAAACGCAGCTTTAACAAGATTAGTATCTTTTTCCAAAGAAGCTGAATAGGTCATGATCGCACCCATACCAAGAGAGAGTGTAAAAAATGCGTGTCCCACGGCTGTAACAAATGCTTCAGAGTTTATCTTTGACCAATCAGGTGCAAACATAAATGAAAGTGCTTTTGAAAAAGTATCCAGTGTTGTAGCATACGCAAACATCCCTGCTAAAATAATCATCAACAAAGGCATAAGATATTTATTAAGCTTTTCTATACCACTTTTTATCCCTTTATTTAGAACATAAGTGATAACAACAACTGATATAGTATGATAAAGCAATTGTGTTGAAAAACCACTGTGTAACATATTATTAAAAGCATTTTCAGCTTCACTGACACTTGTAGGTAGAGTTGCAAGAGAAGTTACTATATAGTGAAATATCCATCCAATAACAACTGAATAAAAGATCATAATAAACAGACCAGCAAGTGCCTGAAATCCACCATATTTCCACAACTCTTTATGTTTTGGAGCAAGTATCTCAAATGAGCTTACTGTATCTTTTCTTCCTAAATACCCTATAAGCATCTCAGCTATCATTATCGAAAACCCTATAAGTAATACAGTAAGCAAATACACTAATACAAATGCACCTCCACCATAAACACCTGCAATATATGGAAATTTCCAAATATTACCTAATCCAACTGCACTTCCTGCTGCTGCTAGAATAAATCCAATTCTACTAAATCTTGCAACTTTCATATCCAACTTTCCCTATAATAATATCGATGAATTATACGATAAAATGGTTAAAAAGAGATTTTTTTACATTTTTTTTCAAATACTCTTGACAAACAGAAAGTTATTTACTATAATTTCGACCTCATTAATTGGCAACTAGCTTTTTAATGGCACAGGTCGGGGTGTAGCTCAGTATGGTTAGAGTACTTGGTTTGGGACCAAGGGGCCGAAGGTTCGAGTCCTTTCACCCCGACCATTTTTTTTATAATAACTATTGATGGTGGGATTAGCTCAGCTGGTTAGAGCACTAGTTTGTGGCACTGGGGGCCGCGAGTTCGAATCTCGTATCCCACCCCATTTTATAATTAAACAACTTTTTATCAATGATAGCAATGAAGCAGTTGTTGCCCTGCGCCCGTGGCTCAACTGGATAGAGTATCGGACTTCGGATCCGAGGGTTATAGGTTCGAATCCTATCGGGCGCACCACCTATGCGTCCTTAGCTCAGCTGGATAGAGCAACGCCCTTCTAAGGCGTAGGTCAAAGGTTCGAATCCTTTAGGGCGTACCACTTTGTCAGAAGTGACGTTAAACACTTATCCACGCGGACGTGGTGAAATTGGTAGACACGCCAGACTTAGGATCTGGTGCCGCAAGGTGTGGAGGTTCAAGTCCTCTCGTCCGCACCACTCAATCAAAAATATTCCGGATTAGCTCAGCGGTAGAGTAGGTGACTGTTAATCACTTGGCCACTGGTTCGAATCCAGTATCCGGAGCCACTTTTTCACTACTAAAATTACAATCTATACTCTAAAAACAACTTTTAACTCACTATATTTTGTTATAATTGCATAAAAAAGGTTCTTTGTGAAATATAATGTTGTCTTAATTAATGATAATAAAAATGAATTGCAAAAACTTATTGATTTTTTCGATGAAGTTCGTGATATTAACCTTGATGTGATAGATTCTGATGTTGCTTTTGAAACATATATTCAAAACAATCCTATCCACCTTATCTTAGCTCATGAAAAATGTATATCGATCGATCCACTATCATTATGTCAACATATCCGTTTATTAGATCAACTTAATTTTTTACCATTTTTATATTTTACAAAATCAGATGACTTAAAAGTGATCCAACATGCTTATGAGGTTGGGGTTAACGAGTGTATTAAACCACCTTTTAGTTTGGATGAACTTCTCTTTAAAATGCATAGATACATTATCAACTATGAAGCATTAAAAAAATGTCTTGGACAAAATGAGCGTCTTGCGATTGTACTTGCAACTGATCAGCTCACAAAAGTTTCAAATCGTATGCACTTACAAACACTTCTGCGTCAAGCCATCAAAGAGTACAAACGATATGATCGTATCTTTTCTATCACCTATTTTCGTGTGCATAATATGCAAAAAATCAACTCAATTTATGGTTTTACAAAAGGGGATAGACTTTTAAAAGAGGTAGCACAATTTGTAGCTAAACAGATCCGTGCAAGTGATGTTATCGCACGTTGGGGAGGTGGTGATTTTATTATTTTAACACCAAACACCTCTGCTAAAGATGCAAGAAAACTTGCACAAAAACTTTATGCATCGTTACAAACACGAACATTCCTTCCATCTTTTACACCACAACTACATTTTGGTATTACACAAGTAGATCAAGAAGATGATATTTACACTATTGTGGAACGTGCACGCAAGGCTCTAAACAAAAGTGTCCAAAACCATACAATTCATATAGTCACAATCTAAATTATAGAAGTATTTTTGATGCAAGAGCAATTACAGCACTTTGTGAACGTAAAACAAGTGGTGTATGTAAACGAAAAACTTCATAAGATTTAAGAAGCTCTTTTTCTTCCTGAGAAAAACCACCCTCAGCACCAATTAAAACATCTGTAATCCCTTCTGTCTCTTTCAGTGGTGTATCACAAAAATCAAATACAACAACATTGGGTGTCTGTTTTAAAAACTCTTCAAGCGATTTATAAACATGAAATGTTATAAAATCACTTCGTCCACATTGTTGATTAGAAGCTTCAAGAATTCTATTATAACGTTTGAGATCTGGTTTAAAATTTCTTTGGCTTCTAGCACAATAAATAAACGATATGGAGCGTACCCCTAATTCATTTAGAGTGGCTAATACTTTTTCAACTGACTTTGAATCTATTACACACCATCCAATATGCAAATCTTTTTCAGGAGAAACAATAGATGTTTGTGTCTTTACGAGTGTTAGTGTAACACTCCGACCATCTATATGTGTGATCTCATAATCACTCAAAAGAGTAGGTTCTGCCAAAGATCGTAGTGCAATATGTTCACCCTCTTGATGACGGCGCACTTTTACAATATACTTATAATCTTCACCTTTAAGCGTTACAACACTTTTATGCGCATCATTATGATACAAAAATACCATCTATATATACCACATCCATAACGATATTGCAACAACTAAAGCAAACTCTATATACATAATCTTTAAACCAAAGGGTTTATATGCTTCAAGTGCTCTTTGTTTTTTTGCGTTTAAAAAACGTAGCATCTTCGAACGTTTTACTTCAAGCACAATCAAAACAATACCTAAAAGTACCATAGCGATATTCTCTACAGTAAAATCAAGATGTTTTGCAGCCATCATTACTATACCGGTAAAAAGTTCAACACCAAGAGCCATAAAACTCAATGGCATATAGACAATAGAGTTTTTTCTTCTATATTTTTCAAGCTCTTTTGCTGTCATTAACACAATAATATTGATAAATATTACAACTAAAACTGCTACTGCACCAATACTGTGGATACTAAGTCCCATACTATACATTTCATTCATAACGAAATTATATTATAATATGTCAACGAAACAAAGGTTTTTTACAAATGACAGTTACAATTGAAGAAGCATTACAAAAAATATTAGCACATGTCCCACAAACATCTACAAAAATTCTTCCTATTGAAGAAGTTTTAGGGATGGTTATTGCAGAAGATATCTATGCAACACACAATCTTCCACCATACGATAATTCAGCGATGGATGGCTATGCAGTAAAAGTTGAAGATGGTGGTAAATGTGTACAAGTAGCGTGTACCATATTCGCTGGTGATAACATTACTGATGAACTGCATGCAAATCAAGCCTACAAGATTATGACCGGTGCAAAAATTCCACTTGGAACACAAACTGTAGTCCCAATAGAAGATACTACAGAATGTGAAGATGGTGTAGAACTTCCAAAAAATCTTACCCTCTCTAAACATATCCGTTTTGCTGGTGAAGATATTAAAAAAGGTACATTGCTCCTACATAAAGGGGATCAACTAAATGCGTATCATATTACACTCTTGGCATCTCAAGGGATAAGCCATATTAAGGTCTTTAAAAAACCAAGAGTTGCAGTTTTTGCTTCTGGCAATGAGTTAAAAATGCACTTTGAGAGAGTTAAAGAGTATCAACTCTATAATACAAATGCCCCAATGATCCTTGCACGTGTACAAGAGCTTGGCTGTGATATTGAATTTATAGGCACAGCACAAGATACACTTGAAGATATTCATGAGCACATTACAAGTGCACTCGAATGTGATCTAATAATAACAAGTGGTGGAGTTAGTGTTGGTGATGCAGATTACACAAAAGAGGCATTTAAATCATTTGGTCATACTATTGTATTTGACAAAGTAGCGATAAAACCAGGAAAACCCACTACATTTGGTACAATAGGAAAAACAATAGTACTTAACCTTCCTGGCAACCCTCTTGCAGCAGCATTAAACTTTGAAATCTTTGGTCGAACAATTATTGCTATTTTAAGAGGGCAATCACAAAAATTCATTCAGCCTCTACACGCAACACTCAAAGAGAACATTACACTCAAAGGTGATCGCAGTAGTGTAATACCTGGATTTTATGATGGGCATTTTTTTACACCTGAAAACCATTTTGCTCCAGGGATGGTAGCACCTTTAGCACGTAACAATGGCTTTATTATCTCCTTAGCTGGAGTGACATCACTCAAAAAAAATACTCACGTGCAGTTCATTAGTACAGAGTTTGCACTCTTTAGAGAAAACTACCACTCAATATTTAGTTCCTAAACATCTTTGGGGTTAAGGAACTCTTTATTGCTTAGTAATTTTTCATACAATAGTGGATCACGAAAATCCTCAATAATACCAGGTGAAAAACTGATATCTTCAAGTGCAATAGTACCCATTAATGTACTATGTGCATCATTATAAAAACATTGTGCATACCCTGTATCTGTTTCATGAACAATAACAGAATGAAGATGCACCTCTTTTTCTCCATTTTGCATCGATGTGAGTTGAAGTAATTTTTCAATCATTAAAAAAAGTACACGGCTAAATTGTTCAGCTGATGGTGATACTGGCAACATTACCCATCGTTGTGAAAGCTTCTGCATAGCTTCAATATATGCAGGGTCATCTCCACTCCATATCGCTATAGCATGATCAAAACTCTCAACAAGATCTTTCATATTTTGTTTCATTAAACCAAAATCATAAACCATCTGTCCATGATCTAAAAAATTTGACTCAAAAAGGAGTTCTACTTTATAAGAGTGTCCATGTATTGAACTTCTACACTTGCGTGTTGAGCATCCACGTACAACATGAGCATTTTCAAATTTAAACAATTTTCGAATTATCATACCTTCTCCTAAACACCTTTGTTATCATCCCAAATACGAATATGCAATCTATCACTAAAGTTATACCCTTTTGCTTTACAAAATTCTATCAACGCAGGTGTGTTACGTTCAACTTCACATTTTGTTCCACCAACTGGCATACAATACACAACTAGATCATTTGCATACTCTGTTATATGCTCTATCTCCTCTTCAAGTGCAAGATCTATTGAATCTTTATCGATAGAAAACTTAAAAAAAGTATCTCTTGCGTGTAAAGCAATAGATGCAATTACATCACCTTTAACCCGTTTATGGTATGGTTCTAGTGAGTTTGCTAACTTTACTGAGAGTGCAAAGATACACTCTTTATATACCGGATATTTTTGAAAATCTATTTTGATAGAAGCATTAGTTTCAAATGTAACCCTATGCCCTGCTTCAACAAGCTTTTGTATAAAATCTACAAAAATCTCCTCATGAGCATAGAGTAATGGCTCACCACCTGTTAAGACTATATCTACCTTTTTAGGTAGATCATATTGATCTAAAACACGCAAAAGTGTGTCACTCTCTTTTACTTCCACCCATTGATCCACGAAATGCTCTTTTGAAACAGCATATACTGTATCACAACCAACTACTTTTTCTCCATTTGGTGCTTTTTCAATGCAACCAAAACCTTCACAACGCATATTGCATCCACCAAAACGAAAAAAGAGACTTGGAGTACCAACAAACTTCCCTTCACCCTGTATAGAGTAAAAGTGCTCAACTAAATAGATCATCCACCAGTCTCATAAAATGCACGCTGAGAGACTTCTGTATCGTCACCACCCCAACGGTTTTTTTCAGGTTTATTTTTTACTACCTCTTTAAGTACTAATGCAGCAGTTTTAATATCACCCTTTTTTATTGCATCTGCTATGGACATAGCTTCATCAAAATATAAACATGGAATTAAATATCCCTCTGCTGTAAGACGAATACGGTTACACTCTTTACAAAAATCATCCCCATATGGTTCAATAATACCAAAGCGATACCCATCATCCATCTTGAAATATTTTGATGGGGATGACTTATCAAATCCTTCATCTGTAAAATGGTACTTTTGTGCTAATATTTCCAATACCTCTGTAGCCTTGACACGCTCTATCCCAGCCGTTGCATACGCATTTTCCATATACTCTATAAAACGAATAACCATACCACGTGCTTTTGCATATTCTAAAACATCGATAATCTCATCTGCGTTCATATTTTTCATTGGAACCATATTCACTTTTACTTTAAGACCAACACGCAATGCTTCATCCACACCCTCTAGCACATTGTTCAATACATCTTTTTGTGCTATTTGCTTTGCTACTTCAGGTTTTAATGTATCGATACTCACATTAATTCGCTGTAATCCAGCATCTTTGAGTTTTTGTGCAACACCTTTAAGTAAATATCCATTAGTAGTCATAGCAAGGTCAATAGATGGTTTATAGTTATAAATCATTGCAATGAAAAGATCAAGATCCTCTCTTAATAAAGGTTCACCACCAGTAATACGAACTTTATTAATCCCCTCATCTATACACACCTTTACAAATTCAAAAAGTTCTTCAAATGAAAGTAGATTTTCTTTTGGAACCCATGAAAATGGTTTTTCTGGCATACAATACTGGCATCGAAAATTACATCTTTCTGTAATTGAGATACGAATATAGTCTACTGTTCTATCGTATGAATCAACAAGCACAATCTTTCCTTTTTCTCTTACAATGCTATTATAACTTAGCTTATTAAAATAATCTTGAGAAAGATCATTTAAACATATATCTCAACAGTTGAACACACCATATCATGCAATGCTTTTTTATCTTTTCTATAAAATGGTGTAATTAGTCCTAGCAAAATTGTCGCAGAAAATAAAAAAACTATAAAACGAAGTAATGCTCTAAAAAAACTAATTTGCTCAAAAGTAGTATCATCTACCACTTTCATTTCATATGCCTTTTTCCCCGGTGTTTGTCCAAATCTACTTAATAAAAATGCGTAACTAATACCATATAATGATACACCAAGCAAAGGTGCCCACCAAGTTGCTTGAAAACTTTCTTTATCACCCATAACTACATATGTAATAAAATAAAGTATTGGCGCATAAATCATAAACATATCAGTAATTAATGCTTTTATTCTATCAGGATAATGTACATAACGTACATCAACTTTATTAGCTTGATTTTGCTGTTTTTTTTGCTGTTTTTTTATATCTCTAAATCTCATATTTAGATTATATCAAAGCTTTACTTTAGGAAGGATAATATTAAGAAATGGTAAGTTTTAAGAAGGGAAGATCCCCTCATAATGAGGAGATCAAATGATTAGTGAAGTTCTTTCCAAACCTCTTTTTTCCAAAGGATTGCAAAGATAGCAAAAATAATGATGAAAATCATCACTTTCATTCCTACTGATTCACGGATATGACGTTTAGAATCACCAACATCTTCTAAATGCTCAATAACTTTCTCAGCAGCTTCTGCATTTACACCAACACGTGGCATTGCAGTACCTTTTAAGTAATTTTGAGGATTTTCCATAAATGTTAAGATAAAGTGCTCACCACGTGAACGGATATACATACTTAAATCTGGTGGTAATTTACCAAGATATTTAGTAAGTGCATCTTGATAATCAAGAAGTTTTGTTTCAAATGCTAACTCATCTTGTTTTTTCTTAAACTTAGGTTTTTCACCAATTTGTGTCCAAGCTGGATGTGCTTTACCATCTTTAACATATGGATAGTGCATAGCGTGACATCTACCACAAGCAGTCTCATATGCCATTTTTGGAGTAAGCTCTTCTTGCTTAGGTGCAATTGATTGTAAATATGCAACCATATCAGCTACTTCTTGATCCATATCTCCACCAGCTCCATAGAACTGAGTCATAGGGAATACTTTTCCTGTTTTATCATTATATTTATGATCTAACATTAAAGCGTGTGCAGGATTTTTAATAAGTGCTGCTAAAAATTTAGCATCATATACTGCACCAGCATTACTTAAATCTGGTGGGTTTACACCATAACTTTGTGCAGCTGTTACTGCATCCATTGGAGCTGGCATACCTTCAGCTTTAATACCATGACAACCAGTACAAGCACCAGCACCCATTACAAGATCTTTACCACGAGCAGCATCACCTTTTTTAGTAAGTGCTGGTAAATCATCATATTTAAACCCTTCACTCTCAAAATGCTTATGCATTTTAGAGTGAGCAAATGGTTCTACAAGATAATATGTAACTAATGTAAAGAAAACTACAACAGCTAAAATCAATGGTTCTTTATTTGTTTTCATCATTTCTCCCTATACCTCTTTTTCCATTTTAGTGATAAATGGAAGTACGATCCATAAACCAATAAATGTAAGTGCTGCAATTAAACCAATTGTACTAAAGATACCTTCTGGTGGTAATTTACCCATAGCTGTTAAAACAATCATATCAACTAACATTACCCAGAACCAAATTTTAAACAATCCACGGCGTGATGCAGGAACTGCATTTGGAGATTTATCTAAGAATGGTAAAAGGAAGAAAATAACTTGTGCAAATGCAAATGCTATAAGACCTGGATCTGTTGGGAATGGACGTAAAATCTCATATGACCATAAGAAATACCACTCTGGATAGATGTGCGCTGGAGTCTTAAGACCATCAGCAGGGTCAAAGTTAACTGGATCCATTGCAAAATCATAGTGATAAAAAACAAGATAGAAGAAGAAAATCAAATAGATTCCCACAACCATCATATCTTTTGACATAAAGTCATTAACAAATGCAATTACTTTAGAACCAGCTTTATCACCTGATTTGTATTTTGCAGCTTCAGCTTCAAAATCGATCTCTTCACCATCTTGGTTATTTACGTGTGGAATACGAAGCGCACCGAAGTGTAGCCCAATAAGTCCTAGAATAGCCAATGGAATAAGAAGAACATGAAGCATAAAGAAACGGTTAAGGAATGCTTGTGCAGGAACATAATCCCCACGAATCCACTCAACTAAACCATCTGCATGTAGTGAACCACCAGAGAAAAGGTTAGTAATAACCATACCAGCCCAGTAAGACATTTGTCCCCATGGAAGCATATAACCAGAGAAAGCCTCTGCTGAGAATGCAACAAAAAGAAGCATACCAGAGATCCAAATCATCTCACGACCCTTCTTATATGAACCATAGTAAATACCAGTAAACATGTGGATGTAGATAATCAAGAATACTACCGATGCAGCTACACCATGGATATGTCTCCATAGCCAACCATAACCAACTTCTTGCATGATTGTGTAGTTAACACTATCAAATGCAGTCTCAACATTTGGTTGATAATACATTAATAAAAAGATTCCTGAAACAAGTAACAGACCAAAAGTGATAGCTAATACCATCCCCATTGCCCATAAGAAGTTAATATTTTTTGGAATCCAATACTCAGTTGCCATAACACGACGAACAGTATCGATACCTAAACGTTGGTTTAACCAATCGTGAAGGCTTGTTGCTTTTGTAAAATGTGCCATTTATTTTCCTTTCACTATACTTTGAGAGTTGTGCCAGATTCTAGCATCTTCTTGTATTCAGGACCCTCTTCACCTAAAACAAGTTTATTTCCGTCAATTTTAAATGGAGGAATATCTAAACCACGTGGAGGTGGAGCTTTTGTAACTTCTGCTGTGAAGTCATACATACCACCATGACAAGCACAAAGGAAATCTTGTGTATCTGGACGATACCCAGGGATACAACCAAGGTGTGTACAAAGACCAACACATACCATGTAATATGCATCACCAACCTTAATCAATCTATCCATATCTTTTGGATTTTTCTTAGCTTTTGCAAGCATATCTGCACTTTGTTTTAAAACGAAGATAGGTTTCCCTCTCCATTTTTCAGTTACAAGTTCGTTATCTTTGTATGCTGACATATCAAGAGTTGTAAAACCAGCTGCTTTTACACTCGGTAAAGGATCCCAAGATCTCTTCATCGCGTACAAAGAAGCGACTGCACCAACACCTGCTACGGCACCAAATGCTTTACCCATAAAACCTCTACGGCTACTATTTTTCATGTTTGCTCACTTTTTGTGAATTTTTTGAAGCTTTATTATATACCAAATTAGTTTTAAGTAGTTATAAATTTAAGCTATCTTTTATAACATTTTCTATTTTGTTACTATTTAGTTCATTAATTTGATAATTTCTTAGATCAATGGTGTCTAAAATATGATTTAATTCATCTTTTTTGTAGTTATTTACTATAGGAACACCAAAACTTTCAAAAATCTTAATAAAATCTTTTGGATAATCTTCTCTCTGAAAATAGATAGGTTTTCCACCTGAAGCTAAAGAATCCAACACAGCCTGAGGCGAAGCTGTAAGGAGTATGTTAGTTGATGCAATCATCTCATCATACTCTTCAAACTCATAAACTGATGAAAATTTTTCTTTTAACATCTCTTCATAATCTAAAAAATAGTAAAATCCCAACATCAATGCAGGATCAATATCTTCAATAAAATCAAAATGTTTTTGAAGATCTTTTTCATAATCATCATCACCAAAGAAATAAGTTATTGGTACACTCTTTTGTTGTTTTTGCATAGCAAAATATTTAGTATCTACGATAACCTCATCATTTGGTATTTGGATAAATGTAGAAAAGTACTCTTTCATATCTTCAAGCATAATCTCATTTGCTTCATCTGAATCAAAAATCAAAATATCACCTGCATGAGCAATTTGTGGTATATTTCTTACAACATCAATTCCAACACTTTGCTTTATACCAAAATCCCTTGCAATATGTGCTATACGAAAATCTGATGTCAAAAGTGTTATTTCATCATCTTGTAATGCTTTGAGTAATGCTACAGATCTTCTAAATCTATCAAGTCCTATTCTATGCCCTGTGTGTACGTAATAATATTTTTTCATTTTTTTCTTGCTGCCATTTTTATATAAATATGTAAAATCTCTATAGCTGCTGGAGTGATACCTGAAATATTCATTGCAGCTTGTAGCGTTGGTGGATTAAACTGTGCTAATTTCTCTTGCACCTCTTTTGAGAGTCCACTTACATTTGTAAAGTCAAAATCTTTTGGTATTTCAACCTTAAGATATTTTTTCATTCGTTGGATCTCTTCACTTTGTTTATCAATATAACGTGCATACTTCCCTTCTACTAATATCTCCTCTTGAATATAAGGATCAAACTTTTCAAGTTCAGGAACAAGTATAAGCATCTTTTGAACATCAAAACTTTTACGTGCCACAAGTTGTTGTGCTGTGGATACATCTTTAATAGGTGCCTCATCCATCGATGCTAAAAGTGCATTAAACTCTTTATTTGGAGTAAAACGTGTTGTCTCTAGCAGTTGTGCACCGTAACGAATCTGTTGATCTTTTAGTTGTACTTTTTTATAAAACTCTTCTGAAATAAGACCAAGCTCATATCCATAATGTGCAAGTCGAGTATCTGCACTCTCTTCACGCAACAAAAGTCTATACTCTGCACGAGATGTAAACATTCTGTATGGTTCATTTGTTCCTTTCGTTACAAGATCATCAATTAACACGCCAATATATGCTTCATCTCTACGTAATATAAGTGGTTCTTTGTTTTGTAATGCCAAAGAAGCATTGATTCCAGCCATAAGCCCTTGAGCAGCTGCTTCTTCATACCCAGTTGTTCCATTAATCTGCCCTGCTAGGTAGAGTCCTGAAATCTTTTTTGTTTCAAGAGAATGTTGTAGCTCACGAGGATCTACAAAATCATACTCTATAGCATATCCATATCGAACTATTTTGGCATTTTCCATCCCTTTGACAGAATGGATCATATCACGCTGAACCTCTGGTGGCAGTGACGTTGAAAGACCATTAATGTAACACTCTGTATTGTCGATAGTTTGTGGTTCTATAAAAAGATGGTGTTGCATCTTATCTGGAAATTTATCGATTTTATCTTCGATAGATGGACAATAACGTGGTGATTTCCCGGCTATTTGTCCTGTAAAAAGTGGTGCTCTGTAAAAATTTGATTCTATAATTTTATGTGTTTGTTCATTAGTATAGGCAATATAACAAGGTAATTGTTTTTTTGTTTTATGAAACACCTCTTTATCTGTACGAAAAGAGAATGGATTTGGCAAAGCATCACCACCTTGTTCCTCCATGACACTAAAATCTATTGTTGATGTATCAACACGTGCACATGTTCCGGTTTTTAAACGTCCCATTTGTAATTTAGCATCATTTTTAAGTGATGCACTCAGTCCTACACTTGTTTGCTCACCAAAACGTCCACCAACCTGTTGCACTTCACCTATATGAATCACACCATTTAAAAATGTTCCACTTGTGATAATCACTTTTTGCGCTCTATATTCATTTAACAATGCAGTCGTAACACCTTTGACTACACCATCTTCAATAATAAGAGATTCAACGGTATCTTGTGCTAAATCAAGATTTTTTGTTTGTAAAACTTTGTTGCGTGCAATAAGCTTATAGCGATCCATATCAATTTGTGCACGACTCCCACGTACAGCAGGACCTTTTGTTTGATTGAGCACTCTAAACTGAATACCTGCTTCATCTGTTAAAAGTCCCATCTCACCACCTAAAGCATCGATCTCACGAACCAAATGCCCTTTTGCAAGACCTCCAATTGCAGGATTACATGATGTTGCACCTACATTCTCTGCCAACATCGAAATAAGTAGCGTTTTATGTCCCATTCGTGCCCCACAAAGTGCTGCTTCAATACCTGCATGACCACCACCAACTACTATGATTTCATAATTCATGTGTAATATTCACCTATTCTTCCTCAAATTTCTATCGAATTCTACCATTTTATTTTGGTATTAGGGTTAAATGTTATAATTCAACCAAAAATGTTTTTTTATTTTATTGGGATGGTATGAGTACGTTTTATTCTATTAGTCTTCATGAAAAAGTTGCCAATGTTCTTTCTATTGAAAAAAAGAAATCTTTTTACAATATCAAAGATGAACAGGTTTTAGATCTTCATGAACTTACAAATTATTTACAAAACAAAGACAACTTTCATGTAGTTGTTAACACAGAAGAGCTACTCGATGACGTTGTCACAGTACCTTCAATGATAAAAACTCCTCAGCTGTTAAGAAACTATATACTCAAAAAGTATAAAGATTCATTGACAACAAAAAATATACTTTTAAACTACAATAAACTTTCTGTAGATAAAGAGGATGAAACTACAACATATAAAATAGATGCTGTAGATGCGAATGACTACACTGAAAAACTTCGATTGATCCCTTCTTGGGATAAAATTGAAAGTGCGACCATTGAAAAATTTGCACTCTACAACATCACAAAAGAGTGTTTTAGCAACAAAGAGGGGTATGGATATTTTTCTATTTATACACATGGCACTCGAATCACAGTATTAGCAATTGATGAAAAAGGGGATCTGTTTTTTGAAAGAAACAGTCAAGTTCTTGCTACAGATGAATCAACATCACTTTTTTTAAATATGGTTGATGAGATCAACCAAACGATCGCTTATGTTAAACAACAGTTTCGTACTGTCTCTTTTTCACATATCCTTATCTCAGGTTCACTCGCTTTAGATGACCATACAACACAGCACCTACTCTTTTCAACAGATCTTGCTATAGCTGTCTTGTATCCAAATACATTCATTAAGGGGTTATACAGAGAAGAACCACAACAATATATTATCACTATCGGTTCTTTTTTAGTTACATCAAAAGATGCATTCTTCCCAGATGAACTGCACAGTATTAAAGAGTACAATATTGCATATAAAGTTATCTTTGCAATAGCAGCACTTTTACTTGCTCTTAGCTCCTATTTCGCATTTTCAAGCTATCTCAAATATGATACTGAGTTTACTCGTTACAATCAACTTAAAGAAGAGTTAGTGCAACTTGTAAAAACTACACCAACTTATCCACTAGATGAGTTGGAAACAAGTTATAAACACCTTCAGATAGCAGAAAAACATCTACGCTATCACCCTAGTGATGTTTTAGTTAAACTCAAACCATTAGTGATGATGCAAAAACCAAGTTACTACAGTTTTGCACTCCAAAAAGATAATAAACCTATCGTTGATGTTGTATTTAGCAAGCAATTTGATTCATTACGTGAGATGTATCGTTTTAAACAAGATTTTATGGACAAATTTGATGAGATTAACACTAAAAAAGAGTTCACGCTCAATGAACAAACAGATTATGCACAACTTGTATTTTTAGTACATATCAAACAAAAAGCGTCAAAACATGGTAATATCAAACTTCCACCAAGGAGACGCATATAATGGTACGTATACTTTTTGTAGGTTTTTTACTGATCGTCTCTGTTTTTCTTTATGCACTTAGCACATGGTTTGACAATGAGACTGTTAAAGTACATAAAATCAATCGACAACATACTGTAGAGATACGTCGTTTGCATAAAATCACAAAAATAAATAATTGGCTTGATACTTATGTTAAACCATATTTAGCTAAAATTCCTACTGATGCAAATCAGTCTGATGATCCAATTATCAACTTTTTTGACAAATATGCAACCGATTTTCAATTTCAAGTTGATCGTTATATTTATAAAGAAAAAGATACACATAATCTAAAAGTCAACTTTGTATTAGCACTAAAAAACAAACCTTACTTAGAAGAGCTTATGAAGCTACAATATCCACAAGGTTTTTTACAGTTTACAAACTTTCAAATGAAAGATCATATTTTACGAGGTGACTTACTTATAGTACAACCTTATTATGGAGAGAATAATGCATCTCACAAATAAACAGATCACAACATTACTCTCACCATTCCTTGTTGCAGGAGTGCTTTTTTATTTTAAAGATGATATTATCCAAAATATACAAAGTTTTTTCCCAAAATATGAAGAGTACTCAAATAAAGCACTTGATAAAAAAGCAAGTATATATTTACAAATAGAATCAAAAGACAAACTCTATCAGGAGATACAAAATGCAGTTACAGCAAGAAAAGAGAATGCGTTATGGATAGCTGATAACATTTTATATACAACTGAACTTGAAAAAGAAAAAATAGTTAAGCGTACACAAAAACCTGTAGTAATAACAACAAAACCAAAACCTCTTAAACTACAGGCTGTTTTCCCTGAAGACAATGTTGCAATCATCAATGGTCACTTTGTTAAAAAGGGATCACACTATAATGGTGTAGAAATACTTAATATCACACAAGAGGGTATACAAATAAAATCTAAAAAAGGTAAAAAATGGATCTACTTGTTTCACTAGGAATCACACTACTACTCTTATTGCAAGGGTGTGCATCATCATCATATAATGAAAAAGATATACATAAAAGGATCGATGCAAAACAACGTAAACAGCAAGAAGAGCGATATAGAACTGGATCGCAAGAGATAAAGGCTTTTGAAGAGGGAAAAAGAAGAGCAATTCCAAAAAATGTTCCTCAACTTGTATTGCCTCCGGTTTATCAAGAAGTTTCAGTCTTTAATGAGAAAAAAACAACTATCTCTGCACAAGGTGCTCAATTTGGAACGCTATTACATACAGTTTCAAAAGTTGCAGGTCTTAATCTCATCATCGATAATGATGTACCAAGCAATATGCCAATTACCATCTCAGTAAAAGATGCAAACACGCAAGAGGTTCTTGATATCTTGATGAATATTTCAGGATGTTACTATGAACTCAAAGGGAACCTTTTACACGTTAAAAACTATATGTCAAAAAGTTTTGTTATCCCTTATACACATACAACAAGTTCATTTAAAACAGATCTTGGTGGAGATGTTTTAAACTCTGCTACACAAAATGGTGGTGGTTCAAGTAATGGAACTTCTAGTGGTAACTCAGGAAGTGGAAACAATGGTATCAAAGGGGATTTTTCACTTAACTATGATAATCCACAAGAGATGAATAGTTTTTATGCACAGATTGAAGATAACATCAAATCGATGCTTAGTCCTGATGGACACTACACTCTTAATAAATTTAGTGGTGTTTTAAATGTACGTGATCACTATAAAAATGTTCAAAATATCTCAAACTTTATTGCAACACTAAAAAAACAGATCAACCGTCAAGTACTGATAGAAGCGAAAATTCTTGAGGTGACACTTAATGATGCTCATGCGCTTGGTGTAAGTTGGGAAGCTGTTGCTGATGATCTTGCAAAAGTTGGAGATAAACTCCTCTTACAACAAGGGCTTGCTCTTTCTGGTTCAGTTGCAGGGACTATTACTTACACAACAGACAACTTTGCAGCAATTATTAATGCACTAGATCAATCTGGGGATGTAGATACCCTTTCAAATCCACGTATTAAAGTACTTAGTGGTCAATCAGCTATCATCTCATCAGGTAAACTTGTACCATTTTGGGAAAAAGAGGTACAAACAGTTCAAGGAACTGGTGGTTCTGCAAGTAATACACAAGTTACATATAACAGACGTGACGTTCTTAACGGTTTAACAATGGGTGTTACACCTACTATTATGGAAGATGGTCGTATCATGCTTAACATTGTTCCAATTACATCAAGCATTGAAGATGTTATCCATTACTATGATGAGGATGGCAGAAATGTAGCAACTGCACCAATTTTAAATATTAAAGAAGCTGGTACTGTTATCTACGCAAAAGATAATGATCTTGTACTTATTGGTGGTCTTATTAACAATACTGTTTCAAAACATGAAACAAAAGTTCCTATTCTTGGAGACATTCCTGGTCTTGGTGCATTGTTTAGAAATACACAAAATGAAGATGAAAAGCGTGAGCTTGTTATCTTAATTCGTCTTAAGGTGATTGAATAATGAAAACAATAGTATTATCTATTTCTCTAGCGACAGCAACGCTTCTTCTTGCGCAACACATCCAATATGGTGATGAAACTCTTGTACAAGAACAAACACAAACAGCTACACATAATGGTGTAGTATTAGATGAGAGTGAAAAGGATATTAAACTTAATACTTTACAAATTGTTTCAACAAAAACAATTCAAAAAGCAAAAAAAATTTTTCGCTCGCTTCCAAAATCATTACAAAAAGATACACATATCTATAGAGTTGGTGATTATATAGCGCTTCGTTTTAAAACAACAAAAACAGTGCGTGCTCTCAAACCATATGTTAAACAGTTTCAACGACTTGGGTTTAAAGATGCATACGTTCTTCAAACAACACAATGGCATATGAAAAAACATCTTATCCGTGGTTCAGAAGGTGTTCATAACGAAAAACCTTTAACGCGTTCTTTTACAAAACCTCAACAGGTACAGCAACAAGCAGCGGTCCCATCAAAAAAACCGATTTCTCAATATTTATATGCACAACTTCTTTCAAAAGCAGATCAAGCATATAAACAAGGTGATGAATCAAGTTCATTAAGCTATTATGAGATGCTTTATAACACAACAAATGCAACACAACGAGTCAAAAATAATCTGTGCTACTTATACGGAAAGCGTGGTGCATGGCTTGATGCACAAGAAGTTTTTAAACAAGAGCGTTTTACATCAAACCTTGTTTATGCCTATGCATATGGTGCAGTTGAAACACATCAGCCAAATTTTATGGAAGATATGAAAGAATACATTGCTGTTGACCGTACGGGAAAACTTTCTCTTCTGGCAGGATATTATTATGAACAAGGTGGCGATATGCAAAATGCAATGAAGTATTACACCCAAGCTTATGCTAAAAATAGATCAAGCTGGTACAACACTTATGCGTACGCAAGAGTCTTTGACTTAGCGCAAAATTATCCAAAAGCTGCTGAACTATATAAAGAAGTTTTAACAAAAATTCCCAAAAATAATCAGAATTATGGTATAATTTTTAACAGAATTCACCAAATTACAATAGAAAGGTAGAAAAGATGCAAAGAAAAGGTTTTACACTTATCGAATTAGCTATCGTTTTAACGATAGTAGGTATCATTGTTGGGGGTAGTTTTGGACTTTTAAGAGTACAAAAAGAAAAAGCATCTATAAATGCAGCACAAAAACATGTTGATGCTGCTATCGACGCAGTTATTGGAAATACTATTATCAATAACGACACACTACCAGATTATAATTTTTTCACAAATAGTCTTGTTCCTAAACTTGACAATGAAAAAGATCTTTTATATGTATATGACAATACATTGATCTCAACGAATATTTGTGTCTTAAATTCAACTGCTCTTTCTGTAGTAGTAACAACTTCATCTGGAAACAAAACGGTGCAAAATGTTGCATTTGTTATTGCATCATCATCATATAACAAAAATATGCAAACTGCATACAATAGTACTACAAAACAGGTAGTTGTTCACTATCCTGCACAAACTAGTGTTGATGACAACTCAACAGATATGTATAGACCTGAGCAATTTGATGATGTTGTCCATTGGGTAACACTTTCTGAACTTCAGAAAAAAGCAAATTGTTCAGAAAATGAACATAAACTTGCTATACTAAATGACACAGCACTTCCTAGAGATCTTGATACAAGCAATAACTATCTTGGTAGTTCATCTGCAGTTGTACATGCTGATGGTGGTCTTCCATTTACGAGTGGTGGAAAATATCAATGGTGTATAGATAATGCTCCAAACTGGCTAATCAATAATAGCTGTAATGGTGCACTTGTAGCGTGTGGTAGTGGATTTAGCCAGTGTGATGCACCAAGTTTAGATGGTATTCCAACTCTTCGTGGTAACAACAACCCATTAACTGCTGGTGATCCTGGCTCAGATAGTTTTCATATAACTGTAAAAGATGCTGCTGGCAATACTGTTACAAAAGCTTTTTCTGTAACTATAGATCATGATACAAGTAGTAGTTCAAGTAGTGGTGGCTCAGGTGGTGGCCTTGGATTTGGTCGTTAACTATAACTGGTAAAGAGAGCTAATGCAAACATTATCTTCAAAAAACAAACCAATAGGCCAGCTCCTTGAGGAGCTTGGCTTTATTACACAAGAGCAAATACAAGTAACACTTGATGTACAAAAAGCAAATCCAAAATTCTTTGGTGAGATCTTAGAGGATTTGGATTTTGTTACATCAGATGAGATTGCAGAGGCTATTGCCCTGCAAAATGGTCTTGAATATATTAATCTAGAACATACTGTTCCTTCTCAAGAGGCTCTTAAACTTATACCTAAAAATGTTGCTATCGCAAGAAATATTTTACCAATTTCTATCGATGATACTACATTTAAAGTAGCGACGCATGAGGTTAATGACCTTATGACACTTGACTATTTAAGAAAAGCATCAGATAAGAAAGTACAATATGTTGTTGGTGACAAAAAAGCTATTGCACGCTATGCAGAGATCTACTACTATCATCTTGAAAATCCTATTGAAAAAGAGATAGAAACAATTGTGCAACTTGCATTAAACAACAAAGAGGTTGATCTTCCTCACCTTGTAAATCTCTTGTTAAACAGTGCTATTAAAGATAAAGCTAACGATATACACATTACACCAGAAAAAACAACTACACATGTTTTTTATAGGGTGGATGGTGTTTTACAACACTACTATGCACTCCCATTATCTCTACATCAACAAATTGCTGCACGTATCAAAATTTTAAGTAATCTTGATATTTCTGAACAAAGAAAACCACAAGATGGTGCATTTTCTTATAATTTCTTAAATGAAAACTTTGACTTACGTGTTTCAACACTTCCAACCAATCATGGTGAAAATATTGTAATGCGTCTTTTAGGAAAAAATGCTTCTTTGTTTAATCTTGCACATTTGGGTTTAAGTTCAGAGAACACACGCAAAGTTGAGGAGTATTTCTCAAAACCATACGGTATTATTTTGATTGTTGGACCAACTGGTAGTGGTAAGACAACAACACTGTATTCAGCTCTTAGAAAAATTAATTCATTACGAAAAAATGTCATGACTATTGAAGACCCGATTGAGTACCGTTTCTCATTTATACGACAAACACAACTTAATGTCAAAGCTGGCTACACGTTTGATGCGGCAATCCGTTCTTTTATGCGTCAAGACCCAGATGTTATGCTTGTTGGGGAGATTCGTGATGAGCAAACAGCTGAACTTGCTATCCGTGCATCAATTACAGGGCACTTGGTACTCTCAACCCTCCATACTAATGATGCAGTAGGTACTATTCCAAGACTAGCTGACCTTGAAATACCTCCTTACCTTATCGGTTCTGGTCTTTTAGCGATTATTGCTCAACGTCTTGTTAGAAAACTCTGTCCACATTGTAGAAAAAAAGTTGAGCTTACTACAACACAACTCAATCAAATGGGCGTTGAAGAGAAAATACTTGCTAAACATCCTGATTATACTGTATATGAAGCTGTTGGATGTGAACATTGTCGTTTTACAGGATACAATGGACGACTAGCGATTGTTGAAATCTTAGATATAGACCATGATATGGAATCACTCATTACAAGTGGAGCAACAACACGGGAATTACTTGAAACTGCACTTGATAAAGGTATGATTACACTTCGTGGTGATGGTCATGAAAAAATCCTTATGGGTGAAACAACATTTGATGAAATTGCAAGGGTGATCAATTAATGTTTTTCTTTGTAAGAGCTGTTAATTTAGATGATGGAAAACAGATATCAAATCTTGTAGAACATTATGACTACGAAACACTTTTAACAAGTCTTGATTCAAAAGGGTTAATCCCTTCAAGCATTACACCTGTTCCTGGATTTTTAACGCCTGTTTTTTCTTACTTTAGCAAACAGGTAAAAGCTGATGACGTTATTGAGCTTATGGATAATCTTCATTTAGTTATAAAAGCAGGTCTTCCTTTGTATCAAGGTATTTTGGATATTGCTTATGATACAAAAAACAATCGTTTTAAAACAATGCTTGAAAAGATCGCAAATGATGTTAATCAAGGAAAATCTCTCTCTGAAGCCTTTGCTGTCTATGAAGATGTTATTGGTGTTATGATTCTTAATCTGATTCGTATTGGTGAAGAGACTGGTAAACTTGAAGCTACCCTCAAAAGAGCTTCAGAATTTTTAAAAAGAACAACTGCACTCAAGCGTAAAGCAAAATCTGCATTGATCTACCCTACTTTTGCTTTTTTAGCTGTTACTGCTGCAATGATAGTCTGGATGGTTTATGTACTTCCACAGATGACAGAACTTTTCAAAAGTATGGAAATTCAACTACCACCTTTAACAATATTTATTATGAACTTATCTGATTTCATGAGTGCTTATATCAGTTATATGCTTATTGGACTTGTTATTTTTATTATTGGATTTAAACTCCTTCATAAGCGCTATCGAAAAGTTCGCTTATTCACAGATAAACTAGTGCTAAAAATTCCTGTTATTAAACAGATTGTTTCTGGATTTAATATGGCATTTATCTCAGAATATTTACAGCTCTCTTTAGTTTCAGGTATTCCTGTATTTAGTTCATTAGAAACATTAGGTGAAAACCTAAAAAATGAAGTTTATAAAGGGGCACTTCAAAAAGCAACAAAAGATGTATCACACGGTTCACAACTCTCAGATGCTTTCAAAAAGCGTCGTGTTTTTTCACCTTTTATGCTTCGTATGATGAGTGTTGGTGAAGCAGCAGGAACACTTGATGCACAGCTTCACATTATCTCTACATATTATTACGAAAGAGTTGATTACTATGCACAAAATATTGGGAAAGTGATCGAACCGGTAGTGCTTATCTTTGTTGGTGCATTTATGACACTTGTTATTGTTGGGCTGATGGGTCCTATGTATGATCTTATCTCTAATATCAACTAGGAAACATTTCTATGAAAAAAAAGTTACTTTTAGTAGATGATGATATCGCTATCTTAAAGCAACTAACATTTGCATTGCAAATCCATTATGATGTAATTGAAGCATCAAGTAAAGAAGAAGCTTGTGAGCTAATACAAAAACATGCACAAGAACTTGATATGGCACTTGTTGATCTTGGACTTCCACCTTTTGAAAACTCTCATACACAAGGGCGTGCCATAATTGCGCACCTTTTAGAAAAAACAGATGCGAAAGTACTTGTCTTAACAGGTCAGTCAAATCCTTTATACCCTCAAGAACTTATCGCGATGGGTGTCTTTGACTATATATCAAAACCTATTCAAATAGCAGAACTTATGACATCACTCCAGCGTGCTGCTTTTTTTATCGATAATAAACCAACATTAGAAAATAATATCCGTTTAGAGTTTCAAACTTCACTAGAAGATGGACTTAAAGGGAGTGCTGATAAGGCACAAAAAGAGCTTTTAACAAAAATATTGCAACAAACAAACTTCAATATCAATCAAACTGCAAAAATTCTAGGAATTAGTCGAGAAAATTGTTACTATTTTCTTAAAAAATTTAATATCAACAGACCTAAGTAGGTAGATAATTGTGGAAACACTCTACCTATCTCTGATCTTTAGTGGGATACTCCTTCTTTTAGTTTTTATATATTACAACAAAATTTTAAAGAATCTTATGGTTGTGCTCAACCATCTTCTAGAACTACAAGAGGATCAACAATACGATATCGAACACTACATCAAAACACTTCAACAACGTTTATACCCTATTGGCATTAAGCATATATATTATGATCTTACTTATATGCATAAAACGATCAGTTCAAAGCCAATGAAAAATACTGCACTACTTATCCAAAAAGAGATATTTTATAAAAACATATCTGGAAACATCTCTATTGAAGTAAAAAACAATACTGGTGAATACAAAATGATCAATAAACTCATATTGTATGTAATCACCTTACAAATTGTTAATGCTATTCACAGTGACATAACGACTATTCACGAAAGCTTTGCTCGAATTGCAAAACTTCAGACATATATGGTACATGATTTTAAAAATATACTCCAATTTTTCCAACTGATGCAACACAATGTTACAAATTTACACACTCAAAAAGAAAAAGAACAATTTATCGATTTTTTACAAAATTCAACACAACCTATTAATTTTAAAGTAAACAAAATGTTAGCTCTTTTACAAATAGAGTCTCAAATCACTACAAAAAATGAACCTAAACCGATAAATATATACCAATTTATTCTCTCAATTGCACAACAATTTCATCTCAAGATAACTGCTGAAGAAAAAGATATTGTTATAAATAGTGATGAGATGTTTCTTATAACTGTCTTTGAAAATATTTTTAGTAATATAAGCTATAAAACCCTTAATAACGAAGATTTGATCGTACATTTATCAATTGAAAAAGATAACAATAACTTATACATAACTATTTATGATACAGGTGATGAATTTGAAAATCCCGACAATATCTTTCAACCATTTTATACAACAAAAAAAGATGGTTTAGGAATAGGTATGTACCAAGTTTATACAATAATCACCCTTCTTGGTGGTTCAATAAAAGCATACAATAAAGACACTAATGCGACACTTTTGATTACACTTCCTTTTGTGTAAAAAAAACTTACATCTTGCAATTTAAAAATCTCCTTTGCTATACTTTCGATGACATTCAAAAAACAAAAGGAGTCTTTCATGAAAAGAAACATGAAAAAAGGTTTTACACTTATTGAGTTATCAATCGTACTGATTATCATCGGTTTAATTATTGGTGGAGTTATGAAAGGTAAAGACCTTATCAACAGTGCTGATCAAAAGAAAGTTTACAACACTTGGGTAAAAGAGTGGGTTACTGCTGCAAATGAATATGAAGATAGAACTGCTCACGTACTAGGTGATGCAACTGTAAATGGTGGTTCTGCTGATTCTGAAGATAGCTTCATGGATTTCGTTAACTTAGCTAGTAACACTGATGTACAAGACAGATTAACTGCAGTTGGTTTAGATTACCCAACTTCAAATATCGCTGCTGGTAACGGTGGTAGTTATACTGTTAAAGGTAAATATGGTAAATCTACTGTAACTGCTGTTTTAGCTGCTGATAAATTAAATGGTATGGCTCAACCAGAGAACCTTCTTTATCTTGGTGCTGTTCCAACAGACGTAGCAATCGCATGGGATATGATGACTGATGGTAGAACTGATGCTGCACACGGTCGTTTCCAAATGGTAGGTGCTGATGACACTACTGTATGGCCAGATGCTAGTACTACACACACTGTAAATGTTTATATGGAACTCAAATAAGCATCTGCTAGCTTCACTAAAATTCACCCTCTTGGGTGAATTTTGATATTTTTTGTTTTTCTTCCCCAATTTTTCTCTTTTCTATGTTATAATAAATAACTCAATTTTACACTTTACACGTTAGGATCAACAATGAAGTATATCGCTACTGTACTACTTGCTTTGCTTATGTTAGGATGTGGAGCAACAGATGACAACTCAGCATCAACACAACCTAAAACATATGCACTCAATTATAACTCAACACTCGATGAGATAACTGGTGAAGTCACCTTTGATATGGGAAATGTAACGCCAGGGCACTACATCACATTAAGTCATTTTACACCATATATTGAAGGATGTGAAATAGCAAATCCCTCAACAGCCATCTCACCATCAACACTTAATTTTAGTGAGACATTGACGAGATTACCAGCTCAAATAGCTTTGCAACTCGATGGAGCATGTACGCAACAAACATTACATATACTTGCTGATTATGAAGATAGAAGTTTGTTAGATGATAAAATCATTACACATACAAAATCGATGCATTATACATTTGATATATCAAAATCATCTACACTCAAAAGTTATACACCAGTTGCGCAAAATACGAATCTAAATATCACAACAAATGCACAAAATGAAAAAATCTCTATTACTGTGCTTGATCAGTATAACACACCTGCTACAACTGGTGAGTTACACGTAATGTTTCCAGATATTGCCAAACAATATCCTGTAGGAAGCTTTTCCCAAGCATCTGTAAAAATCAAAAATGGTACAGCAGTTTTTAACTATACTGCACCAGATGATATTCAAACTCTTTTAAACAACAATATAAATAGCGCAACATTCCGTTTTTATTATGATGATCAAATAGCAAACTATACAGAAGTTACAATGCACTTTAGCATCGATACAACACAAGTAGTTATTAAAAACTATACAATCGATTTTATTACACAAAATGACAGCTATAA
>Ga0256843_1000389_pt1 | contig 37672 bp, 33 predicted proteins | sample AlvinellametaG_FD_191572 | JGI IMG/M metagenome (GOLD analysis project Ga0256843, IMG submission 191572) | Pompeii worm associated microbial communities from hydrothermal vent at the East Pacific Rise, Pacific Ocean - Alvinella | ecosystem: Host-associated > Annelida > Integument > Unclassified ...
ATCTAAAGTATTATGTCTTTTAAACCATAATATTAGTAAACCTAGTCCAACAGCAACTTCACTAGCTGCAATAGCAATAATAAAGAATGCAAACATTTGACCTGTTAAATCTCCATGAAATTTAGAGATTGCTGCCATTCCAATATTAACTGCATTTAACATAATCTCTGTTGCAAAAAATAGCATTAACAGATTTTTTCTTCTTATTGCACCTAATAGTCCAATACTAAATAAAATAGTACTTAATATTAAATATTCATTTAAGCCTATACTCATTTTTCATCCTTTTTAAGATTATGTGTATGATCTTGCTCTATTGCCGGTCTATAATCCATTTTTTTACCAGCTAGTATAATACCACCAATCATTGCAACAAGTAACATAACAGCTGCAACTTCAAATGGAATTAGGTATTTAGTAAATAATACTAAACCAACATCTTGTGCATTTCCATATGATTCATGTATTGGATAATAAGCATTAACAGTTCCAATTACTGGAGCCATTGCCATTACAACAACAATAAGAGCAATCATACCTGATAATAGGAATGTAAGTCTTGGATTTGCAATATCTTCTTTAACTTCTGAAATTGTATCAAAGAACATCATACCAAATGCATATAAGGCCATAACAGCACCTGTATATACAATAATTTGAACAACACCTAAAAAGTCAGCATTCAATAAGAAAAAGAATGCTGATATAAATATCATTCCCGCAGCTAGTGAACTAAGAGCATATAATGCATTCTTAGTCATAACCGTAATAGTAAACATTGCTATAGTTAATAAAGCAAATAAATAAAACGCAACTACTTCAAACATCATATCTCCTTAGTACGCTAACGGTGTTTTTTTAATTTTTTTATCAGCATCTGGGCTAATTGCACCAAATCCTTCAAATTCAACTTGTTGTTTAATCTCATCAAATGGAGTTAATAAATCTTCTACTATTGTAAAGTGAGCTCTTTGTTCACTTGCATTTTCATATCTTCCACCATGAACAATTGCAAGTTCTGGACAAACTTCTGCACAATAACCACAGAAAATACATCTTCCAAGGTTAATAGAATATTCAACAACTTCTTTTCTTGAATTTTCATCAATTCTTGTATCCATTTTAATACAATTAGAAATACATATTTTTTCACATAATCCACAACCAATACATCTATTTGTACCAGATTCTAATAAACCTAATAATTTATGTACTGCTCTATATCTTGGAGAAATAGGTAATTTTTCTAATGGGTATTGAACTGTATGCATCTCTTTTTCAAATAATGCTCTTTTCATAATACCAAAAACAATACCTAAACCTTTAAATAATTCACCACTTAAAGTTCTTTTAGTAACTTGTTTAAAAGCATCCCATCCACTAGTTGGATAATCATCAATTTCTACTTGAATATACTCTTGACTTCCAACATTTCTATCTTTTAAATTTTTAAAACTCATTATCTCTCCTTATACCATCATTACTAATGCAGTAATTACTATATTTAATAGTGCTAATGGCATTAATACTTTCCAACATAACCACATAAGTTGATCTGGTCTTACATGTGGCCAAGCAGCTCTTGTCCATAAAAATAAGAATATTAAGAACATTACTTTAAGTACAATTGCTAATGCACCAGGAATGAATCCCCAATCATTAAATCCACCAAGGAATACTAATGAAACTAAGAATGAAACTGTAAATAAGTTTGCATATTCTCCAATAAAGAACATACCCCATCTCATACCAGAATATTCTGTTGCATAACCAGCAACAACTTCTGCTTCATTTTCAAGTAAATCAAATGGTGTTCTATTTGTTTCAGCAAATCCTGCAATTAAGAATAATAAAAATGCTACTGGTTGAGACCAAATCATCCAAGAAGTAAATCCACCTGCTTGGTAATTGTTTATATCAATAAGACTTAAACTTCCTACCATCATAATTGGTGCAAGAATAGAAAGACCAGTTACTACTTCATAAGAAAGAAGTTGAATAGCTGTTCTAGCTCCACCTAATAATCCCCATTTATTTGCTTGAGCCATACCAGCTAATAATGGACCATATAATCCAGTAGCCATAGCACCAAGTACAAATAAAATACCTACATTTACATCAGAGATAATTACACCTGGAATAAATGGTACAGCACTCATAGCAATAAATGCTGTAGCTGCTGTTATAACTGGAGCTATCATAAATATTGGTCTATTTGCATGTTGAGGAATAAAATCCTCTTTTGTAAATAACTTTGTACCATCTGCTAAAATTTGTAATAATCCAAATGGTCCAACATGCATAGGTCCAAGTCTTCTTTGCATAAATGCAAGAATTTTTCTTTCTATATATGTTGTAAATCCTGCAAGTGCTGAGAATACTGCAAGTACTACCACCACTTTTACTATTGTCATAACTATATCATTATCGAACATTTTTTACACCTTTTTAATATTTGCATTTGTAAATCTATAAGATTCAAATAATGCTTTTGTATCAATTTTTTTGTCAAATGTTGGAACATATCCAATATTTCCTGCTAATTGTTTATCAACTAAAACTTCCAATTGCATACTTGAACTTGAAGTTTCAATACTAACTTTTTCATTTTCTTTTATATCTAATAATTCTAACATAGAATTACTTACATATAATGCTACTTTATCATCTTTAAATTCTGGACTTAAAGCAGTAAATTCATTAAATTGATTAATTGGATTAGCATTATATATAATTGTTCCTTCAATATTAGAAATACTAATATTATCAATAGTATCATTTGAAGAAACTTCATTAGAAGATATAATATATCCTCTATGTTCAACTTGATCATTTGAGAAGTAGTTTTCTAAATCATCAAATGCAATATTTTCAAATATTTCAGATGTATAATCTATAGTATTTTCTTTTTTATTATCAAGTATTTCATTTGCAATATCATTTAAAGTATAACCATTGTAAACTAAAGCAGCATTTGTAGGTACTAATCTTTTATCAATATTTACAAAAGTTCCTTCTTGTTGATTTAATGCTGGCATATCTAAATTACCATCACCTAAAGCAGAAATTTCATAATTTGCTTTTACATTGTAACCAAATGTATTGCCTTTGATTTCATCATCTAATGTACATAATTGACTTACACCTAATGTATTTGTAGAAGTAGGAATAACAATAACTTTAAACTCTGTATATTTTTCAATCATTGCACAAAGTTTTGCTAAGTTTGCACTTTGTGGATGAGTATATAAATCTGATCCAACTACTAATGAGTATGTATCTTTTTTAGCTAACATATCTTCAATTATAGAAAGTAATGACTCATCTGAACCTATAATATCAAGAAGTTTTGTATATGTAAATTCAACCTCTTTTTTAACTTTTTTAGGAACCATTTTTGAAACTTCTTTTTCTTCACCAGTTTCTTCATTTTTTACTATTTCAACTACTTTTTCTTTGATTGTTTCAACAATAGTTTTAGTTCTTGTTTCTTTAAAAGTATTTAAGTAATCTTGAATATCAGATGGTAAATCTTTAGCAAATTGATCTAAAATAAAGTATAAAATAGCTTCTTCACTTAATGGTTTAGAAGCAATTGATAATATTGTTTTACCAGCTTTTCCAAATCCTTCTACACTTGTATCTGTCATAGGGTGGAAGTATAATCCTGCACCTTTATTTAATGTAATAGCATTATTAAATGCATATCTTACACTTGGAGCATCTGATTTAAAATAAGTTCCTACAGATATTAGGAAGTTTGAATTATGAATATCTTTTAAATTTCCATTATATAATGATTTTCCACTTACACTTGAATAGTTATTTAAAAATTCTTGGTATGCTTTTGCATCTTGGTTTACTAAATTAAATCCAAGTTTATCTTTTAATCTTTGTAATATAGTAGCTTCTTCATTTGTAATAAATGAATTAAATAATACTGTATCACTATTTTTAAGTGCATCTACTGCTTTTTTAAATTCAGCTTCATCTTTTGACTCAACTTTATTTGAATAATTAAATGCAAATCTAGCTGCACCACTTAAAGAAGTATAATGAGAATCATTTGTTACTCTATAAATTCTTTGTTCATGTGGATTATCTATACTTACAGACTTAGTTTCATAATATAATAATGAACAATCTGAACTATATGGATTTGCTGCTGGTACTTTTGTAAGTTCCCATGCATTTGATGTATATTGGAAATCATTTGATACCAATGCACCAACAGGACAAACAGCAATACATTCACCACAGTCAATACATTTTTCTTCTTCAAATCCAATAAGGTTTTTATTTAGTTTATTCCACATTGCATAAGCATCTTTTGGCATATTATCTTTAAATGTTTTATCTAAAGCATCTGCACCTCTTTTTACTGTAGATAAAGCATTTGAACCAATCATATCTTTACATACTGTTGTACATTTTTCACAAACAATACATAATCCTGGGTCATAATTCATAACACCCCAGTGTACTGTAGGTCTATTTACATCTCTTACTGCATAAGATTGTTTTTGTACACCCATGTATAAAGTATAATTTTGTAATTCACACTCACCACTTTGATCACAAACACCACATTGTAATGGATGGTTAACATCATAAACTTCCATTATAGCTTTTCTTTCTTTTTCTATATTTTCAGTTGATGTTGTTATTTGCATACCATCTTTTACTTTTGCATTACAAGAATAAACTTGCTTTCCATCTGCTTCTACTAAACAAACTCTACAAGCAAGAGTTGGAGAACATCTAGTTACATAACATAAAGCTGGAACAAAAATATCATTTGCTCTAGCTACATTTAGTATATATTCACCCTCTTTTGCTTGGCATTGTTTACCATCAATATTTACTGTAATCATATTGCTCATTACACTTCCACCTTTTGAATTTTTACTTGTTTATATCTATAATTATTAGTAATTTTATCATCTACTAATCCATTATCAAATGTTGGATATAAAGCTATTGTACCTTTAATATTTTTATCAACTTTAAATGTTTTTACTTTAACTTGACCATCAAAATGTATCTCTACTTTATCACCAGCTTTTATTTTTGCTGCTGTTGCAAATGATGCACTACCTCTTAGATGTGAGTCTGATTGTAAAAGTAGTGATTTTGCAGTTGCTGCATTAAACTGATGTAATGGTTCACATCTATAAATAACTGTTCCATTATAAGAATCTAAATCTGTTATATCATCTAAATTTGCTAAATTTTGTTTTGTTTTAATATTTTCTAATAAATAACCTCTTAAATCATTTCCATATTTATCAAATCCATTATCTAAGCTATCAAAACTGATACCTTTATAACCTTTTGATTGAGGTAATAATTTTGTATAATTAATTGTATATTCTTCTTTATTAGTTAATATCTCATTTGCAATATCATTTAAACACCAACCTTTAAATGGTAAAGCTGCATTTGTATTTAATACTTTTAAATCTAATGATGTAAATGTACCTTCTTGTTGATTTAATGCTGGTACATTAAAATCACAATCCCCATAAGAAGCAATTGTATAATCACCTTTTACATTATAACCTACTACATGTCCATCTTCTTGCTCATCTAAATCACATATTAAACTAACACCTAATGTATTTGTAGCAGAAGGTATTACTAAAATATTAAAATCAGTATATAGATCTATTAGAGCCACTAATTTAGCAATATTTTTAACATTTTTATGTCCAAATATATCTGTACCAATAATTAATGTTTTATTTTTTCTTCTTATTTGTCTTCTTGAAATTTCTTCTAATTCTTCTTCACCAACACTTGAATCACCTGATAAATTTCCTATATCTAAATCATCAAAATATGCTTTTAATTCACTTGGTATATTTTCTATTAATGTATTAGCTAACATTGCAAGAACTGCTTCTTCTGCACCTGCTTCATATTTTACAAATTGCGTATATTTATTTGCTAAAGCAATATCATCAATTGGATGCATATAAACAAATTCTGCTTTTTGTTTTTTTGTTGCAATATTTACATTATATTTTACAGCTGGATTATCTCTGCTTATTCTAGTACCAATCATAATAATAAGATCACTTTGACTTACAGTTTTATTTGTAGCACTATATAATAATTTACCAGTAATAGAAGAATATTCATTCATAAATGTTTGATAATTTTTTGCATCATTATTTACTAATTTTATTCCTAGTTCTTCTTTTAATTTTTGTAAAATATAAGCTTCTTCATTTGTTATATAAGAGTTAAATTTAATTGTATTTGCATCTTTTATTTGTTGTACAGCTTTATTAAAATCTTCTTGTGTATTTTCTTGATTTTTATTTTCAAATTCAAATCCAAATCTTCCTGCTCCACATAATGTAGAAAATTCAAAATCATTTTTTACTCTTGTAATTTTTGATTCATATGGATTATCAATTCCAGCATGTTTAATATCATAAACTAATTCACAAGCAGCACTACAATGAGAACAAGATGCAGGAACTTGATCAGCTTCCCATGCATTTGCTTTATATTTGTAAGCATTTGAAACTAATGCTCCAACTGGACAAACTGATATACAATCACCACATTGTTCACATCTTGACATTTTAATATCAATAGTAGATTTATACCCACCTGGTTTAATATAAAGTGCAGCTGTTCCTATTACTTCATTACATGTATGTACACATTTTTCACACATAATACATAAAGATGGATCATAACCTAGTATTCCCCATTTTTTCTCTTTTCTTTGCATATCTTTTACTGCAAATTCTTGAGATTGTACTTTGAATTCTAAGTTTTTATTTTGTAAATCACATTCACCTGATTTATCACATACTCCACATTGTAATGGATGATTTACATCATACATTTTCATAATATTTACACGATGTTTTTCTATCTCATTATTATTTGTTTTTATGTTAGCACCATCAACTGCTTTTTCTTGACAAGATAAAATAAGACCATCTACACCTTCAACTTCAACTGCACACATTCTACAAGCAGCAATTGGTGAAACCTTTGTAAGGTAACACATTGTAGGGATATAAATATCATTTCTTCTAGCAATATCTAAAATAGTTTCACCATAAACACCATCACATTGTTTATTATCTATTGTTACTGTTATTTTTTTATTTCTGTGTTGTTGTTTTTCACTCATACTGCCACCATCCCTAAATAATAACATCTCATACATCTTTCAGCTTCTGCTTGTGCTTCATCTGCAGTGAATCCAAAGTTTACTTCTTTGTTATTATCTTTTCTTTCATCAGTTCCTAATTTTTCAGAAATTTCTCTAGGAAGACCTGGCATCCAACCTGATATTTTTTCTTTTTTATTATAAACTTTCATTCTATTCATATGATCTTCCATAATCTCTTCATCTGTTAAAGAAATTTTTCCATCATATATATATCTACTTATAACTGAAGCTGCTCTTCTTGCTTGACCAACAGCATTTACAATAGTCATAGGTCCATATTCACAATCACCAGCAGCAAAGATACCTTCTCTACTTGTCATATAATCTTTACCATTTGTTTGAATAGAATTCCAAGATGTCATCTCTAAATTCCAATCTTCTGGTAATATTTGAGTATCAAGTGCTTGAGAAACTGCAGGAATTAAGTAATCACACTCTATTTCCATATCTGCACCCTCAATTTTTACTAATTGAGCTCTTCCACCATTTGGATCTGGTACTAATTCAAATTTATTTACTAGTAGTGAAGTAATTTTTCCATTATCATCTCTAATCTCTTGAATTGATGAATAGAATATAAACTCAACACCCTCTTCAACAGCTTCAGTGTATTCTTCAAGAGTTGTATTTCTAATAATAGTTTTTTCATCTCTTCTATAAAGCATAATAACTTTTTTAGCACCTTCTCTTATTGAACATCTTACAACATCCATAGATGTAAATCCACCACCAACACAAACTACTGTTTTATCTTTTAGTTCATTTGCAGCTGGGCTTCCTATTTTAAATTTATGCCAAAGGTTAACTTTATCAAGCATCGAGATTGCACCCCAATAACCTTCAAAATCTGGATTTTCATTATCACATCTTACTGCTTTTGATAATCTAGCACCAAAACCTAAAAGTGTAGCATCAAATTCTTCTTCAATCTCTTTTAATCTATCTGCTGTTACTCTATGATTTGTAATAACTGTTACAGCTTCTAAATCAGTAACCAATTTAATATCTTCATTGTATTTACCAAATGGCATTCTATATTCTGGAACACCAACAGTAACTTCACCACCAAGCACTGGTAGTTCTTCAAAAATAGTAACTGCAATACCTTCTAAACCTAAATAATAAGCAGCTGTAAGACCTGCTGGTCCTGCACCAATAATAGCTACTTTTTTACCATCATTTCTTAATTTTTTAGGTTTTCTAGGATGTATCCAATCTAGCTTGTGATCAGTTTCATAATCTGCACCAATTCTTTTTAATTCCATAATAGAAATTGGTTCATCAAGATTTGTTCTTCTACATGCATCTTCACATGGATGTGGACAAACTCTTCCACATGTATGTGCTAATGGCATATTTTCTCTTGTTGAACTAAGTGTTGCAGAAAAATCTAAATCTCTTACACCTTCAATATATGCTGGAATATCTATATGTGTTGGACACATATCTGTACATGGTGCTGTAATATTTGTAATATATTTTGAATCATCTTGATCGTACCATGGAGATTTTTTCTTTTCTTTTATTAAAGTAATAAAATCATCTTCAAAATATTTTATCATTGCTAAAATTGGAACAGGAACAGTTTTTCCTATTTCACACTTTGATGTAGATGTCATAGTTGAACTAATCTCTTTTAGATGATCAATATCACATTGTTCACCTTCACCACGAGCAATTTTATCAAGCATATCATATAATATTCTACCACCCCATCTTCCAGGAGTACATCTACCACACATTTCTGAATATTCTTGATATTGTTTTGCATAATTTAGTGCTAATTTTACTACATCAACATCTTGTGTAAATAGAGCAAAACCATCCCAACCTACAAAGGCTTTTGTTTGATTTGCACTATCATATTGTACTGGAAATTTTGAACTAGCTTCTGCCCAATTTTCAATATTTTCTATTGAACGATTATCAACTACTTCATCAAACCAGCTTGAAAAATATACTTTACTCAAAACTTTGCCTTATTTCTCTTCTTCTTGAACTTGAGGTGCAGATTTTTTAATTACTACTGTCCAATCTACTTCATTAAATTTTAATGAGTTCATTAATATCCAGTTATTTTCTTTTACTGTATCTGCTACATTTTGAATTGCTGTAAAATCACCAATTTCAAATAAAAAAATTCCATTTTCATCTTTAGATATCTCAGTTTTCATTATTTCTACAAGTCTAGGAATAAAATTTTCTTTGTGACCTCTTAAATCATATCTTTTCATTATCTATCAATCTCCCCAAATACAATATTTAAGTTACCAATAATAGTAACAACATCTGCTAATTGGTGTCCAGGTAATAAATCTTGTAATATTCCTGTATGCCAGAAACTAGGAGCTCTTAATTTCATTCTGTATGGATATGGACTACCATCACTAACAACGAAGAAACCTAATTCACCTTTTGGTGATTCTGTTGCTACATATACTTCACCTTTTGGTGGTCTCATACCTTGAGTAACTAATACAAAGTGTTGCATTAAAGAGTAGTTTTGAGTCATCATCTCTTCTTTTGAAGCAGAAATATATTCAGGACTTATTGCCATTAATTGTGAATCAGTTTCACTATACATAGTAATAAGTTGTTTTAATATCTTCATAGATTCATGCATCTCTTGCATATGAAGTTTATATCTTCCATAAGAATCATTTGTAGTAGAAATTGGTATATCAAAATCTAATTCAGGGTAAAGTCCATAAGGCATCTCTTTTCTAAGATCCCATTTAACTCCAGCACCTCTTAATACAAGTCCTGTACAACCCCAAGATTTTGCCATTTTTTCATCAACAATACCAACATTTTCAAGTCTCATTTTCCAAATTCTATTTTTTGTTAAAAGACCTTCATATATTTCTATTTGTTCTTCTAAAATAAACATAAATTTTTCTAATTGTGTTATCCAGTTTTTAGGTAAATCTAAAGGAACTCCACCAATTCTAACAGCACTATGAGTAAGTCTTGCTCCACAATAATCTTCCATAAGATCCATTGCAAATTCTCTTTCTCTAAATGCATATAAGAATACTGACATAGCACCAACATCAAGAGCATGAGTAGCAAGCCAGAATAAGTGAGATATAATTCTATTTAATTCAACTAACATTGTTCTTATTACTTCAGCTCGTCTTGGAGCTTGAACACCTATTAGTTTTTCAATTGCTAAAGCATAACCATAGTTATTTGATGTTGAAGCAATATAATCCATTCTATCTGTAGTAGGTAAAAATTCATTATAAATCATATTTTCACCCATTTTTTCCATACCTCTATGAAGGTATCCTACATCTGGATGTGCTTTTACTACTTCTTCACCTTGTAATTCAAGTATTAATCTTAACTGTCCATGAGCAGATGGATGCTGAGGACCGAAGTTAACGATCATTGTATTATCTTCTCTTTGAAAGTTTATATTTTCAAAAAATGGTTTTAGTCTATTTTTTTGTTGCATATTATCTTCTCTCTTTTAATTGTACAGATTCATTTTCATCAAATTTCGTTACAAGTCTTGGACTTGAACCAATTCTAACACCATCTTCTTCTTGATATGCAAGAGGAGTATGATCTGGTTCTTTACCATCAGTAATATCTGTAGCATATGGTACTTCATGACCAAGTCTAGCAAATCTAGTAGTATCATATCTATCTATTGCTGCTTCATCTCTTTGTTCTGGTCCAATTACATCTCTTGCTTCTTTACCAAAGATTTTATCAACCTCATACCATTGAGCTGCTTCATCTCCTTGTAAAGGATAAGTTTTAAGTAAAGGGTGTCCTTCCCAATCATCAGGCATAAGAATTCTTTTTAAGTATGGGTGATTATTTGCTTTAATTCCAAACATATCAAACATTTCTCTCTCAGACCAATCTGCCATTCTAAATAATGGTTCAACTGATTCTATTGCTTGATCTTTTTGAATAAATGTTTTAATTCTTAATCTTTTTCTTTTTGATGTTGATAACATTTCATAAAATATTTCAAATCCATCTCTTGTTGCAACATAATCAATAGCTGATAATTCCATAAGCATATCATATGCCATAATCTCTTTTGCATGTTTTATAGCTGTAATATTATCTTGTGGATTAATATAAACAACTAATTCACCTAATTCAATATAAGAATTTAAAATTTCAACTTTTTTACTTAAAGATGAAACATCATTACTATATGTAGAGTCATTAAATATTGGCTCTTTTGGAGTTTGAGGAGTTACAAAAAATCTATCATTGTAATAAGATTTTTTTTGAACATCTTTTTTATTTTGATACGCTCTCATTAAACTAACCTTTTTGCTTTTTGTGCTAATCCTGCAGGATTTCTTCTAATCTTTTTTTGTAATAACATTAATGCATATTGTAAAGTTTCTGGTCTTGGAGCACATCCTGGAAGATAAATATCTACAGGTATTACTCTATCTGCACCTTGAACTGTTGCATAAGTATTAAACATACCACCTGTATTTGCACATGATCCCATTGAAATAACCCATTTTGGATCTGGCATTTGATCATACAGTCTTCTTAAAAACTCTGCATGTTTTTTTGTAAGTGTACCAGCAATAACTAATACATCAGATTGTCTAGGAGAGGCTCTAAAAATAGTACCAAATCTATCGAAGTCAAATCTTGATGCTCCTGAAGCCATCATCTCAATAGCACAACATGCTAATCCATAAGTCATAGGCCAAAGTGAGTTACTTCTACCAAAATTTACTATTTTATCAACAGTTGTAAGTGCTATTGGAGCACCACCTTCTGCTAAATAATTTACTTTATGCTGTGCCATTCAAGTGCTCCTTTTTTCCATGCATATATAAAACCAATTGCAAGTAATACTATAAATAATATCATCTCTACAAATCCAAACCATCCAAGAACTTTAAAATCTACAGCCCATGGAAACATAAATATAATCTCTACATCAAATAATATAAATAATAAAGCCATTAAATAAAATTGTACTGAAATAGTATTTGGTTGTTTATTTACTTCAGGTCCACATTCGTAAATTGTACATTTAAGTTTTTCTGTGTCTAGTCTTGCTAGTTTTCTACTAATAAATCTTGATAACGCTGTTGTTGCTGTAAATGCACCAAATGTTGCAATAAACATTATAAACGCCCCAAAATAAGGATGTGCAAAATCCATATGTTCCATTTTTTCTCCCTTTAATCGATAAAATTTTATATTTTAATCGACAATAATTAAGTCAATAATAGCTAAAGTTATGTAAAAACTATCTTATTGAATAAAATAACATTATAAAAAGAAATTATTATTGTGTTAAAATGTAACATTGTTTTATACTATTTGCTTTGCATTATAAAACTATATGTAACAAATTGTTACATATATGTTTTAAAGACAAATAGCTATATAATTTCAAAAAAAAAGGATATTTGAGTGGATTTAATTTCAAAATTAAATTATTATGGTAAAAATAAAACACCTTTTTTTTTCATAATCTCTTATGATTTAAAATCTTATGATGTTATACCGTTGAGTAATTTACCTCAAAATATCTTATATAATATAAATGACAATCCAACTACAAATAAAAATAATTTATTAAAAATAATAAAACCAAATTATGAGCAATATCAAAAAAAGTTTAATAGTATTATAAATAATATAAAACAAGGAAATACATATATTGCTAATCTAACAGATATTAGTATTATACTAGATGATTTAGATTTAAATTCTGTTTATAATAATGCAAATTCTAAATACAATCTATTTTATAAAGATAAATTTGTTAGTTTTTCACCTGAAACATTTATAAAAATATCTAATAATTCTATATCATCATACCCAATGAAAGGGACAATTGATGCAAATATAAAAAATGCAAAAGATATTTTATTAAATAATCAAAAAGAATTGGCTGAACATACTATGGTGGTTGATTTAATCAGAAATGACTTATCAATAGTATCTTCAAATGTAAAAGTAGATAAATTTAGATATATTGAAAAAATAAATGCAGGTAATAAAGAACTATATCAAAGTTCTTCTAAAATAACTGGTCAATTATCTAATAATTGGAATGAACAATTAGGTAATATTATTACAAAATTATTACCTGCTGGAAGTATCACTGGTACTCCTAAAAAATCTACTATTAAAATCTTAGAAAATATTGAAAATTATAATAGAGATTTTTATACTGGAATATGGGGAATATTTGATGGAGAAACACTAGATTCTTCTGTACTTATTAGGTTTATAGAAAAACAAAATGATAATTTAATATATAAAAGTGGTGGTGGAATTACTATTGATAGTAATTGTATTGATGAATATAATGAGATGATTAATAAGGTTTATATACCATGAATGAAACATACTTTGAAACAATAAAATGTGATGATTATGAAGTTTATAATATACAATATCATAAAAAAAGAATATCAAGAACTATAGGTATAAATATAAATTTAGAAGAGTATATTTACCCACCAAATGAAAAACTTCTTAAATGTAAAGTTATATATAATCATTCTGGTATTTTAGATATTCAATATGATGAATATAATAAAAAAAATATAAAGTCATTTAAATTAGTATATGATAATAATATAAATTATAATAAAAAATATCTAAATAGAGATTGTATTGATAAATTGAAAGAAAATATAAAAGAAGATGAAATTATAATAATAAAAAATAATCTTCTTACTGATACATCTATTGCTAATATTGCTATTTATTATGATAACAGATGGTTAACACCAAAAGAACCTTTACTTATAGGAACATCAAGAAATAGATATATTGATAATAATTTAATATTACAAAAAGATATAAGTGTTAAAATGTTAAAAGAATCAAAAAAAATTGCTCTTTTAAATGCAATGATTGATTTTGATATTTTAGAAGATTTTATTATAAAGGATTAAAAAATGACAAGTACATTAATACACAAAGATAGTTATGAACAATTAACATCAAGACAAGTAAAAGAGGTTATTGAATATTTACATCAAAACACTACACAATTTAATATTACTGTAAAACTTAAACATATAGAATTTAATCCAAAATTACCTCAAAGTATATATGAAAGGTTAAATGAATATACAATGTTTACTCTTGCAAATTTTACTTTTTCTTCATTAAAAATATTTGATAATCATATAGAATTTGAAACTGGATTTGGTTCTAGTAATTTTGGTAGTGTTTGTTCAATGCCATATCATAGTATATTTCAATTAGGACTTGAAGATTCAATATTATTTATTAATCCTGTTGCAACAATTGATAAGGTATTTCAAAAAGATCTTCAAAAGCAAAGAAGTATGAATGCTTTTAAATTAAAAGGTAAATTATAAACATAAAAAAAGCTTTGAGATAATCTCAAAGCTTTTCTTTTTTAATAAACTAAGATCTATTTTCCACAAAATTTAGCTATTGCTGATCCCCATGTAAGTCCACCACCAAAAGCATCTAATATCATAGTATCTCCAGCTTTTAATCGCCCACTTTCATAACAATCATTTATTGCCATAGGAATTGATGCAGAAGATGTATTTCCATATTTATGTACTGTTAATACTTTTTTATCATCATCAAATTTAAGTGCATCACCAACAGCTTTGATTATTCTATAATTTGCTTGATGAGGAATAAATAAATCAATATCATCTTGAGTTATATTGTTTTTCTTCATTATATTTTCTACATCTTTAGTTAGTGTTCTAACTGCAACTTTAAAAGTTTCATTACCTTTCATTTGCATAAATGTAGCTTCAGCACTTTGTACACCTGGAGTTAATAGTAAATCTTTTTGACTTCCATCAGCACTACAGTTTATATCTAATATTGCTTCATCTTTATTTGATGTAGCAGATATAACAGCAGCACCTGCACCATCACCAAATAACATACATGTTGTTCTATCAGTATAATCAACGATATTTGATAATTTTTCAGCACCTATAATTAGTACATTTTTTTTCATACCAGATTCAATAAATGCTTTTGCTACACTAAGAGCATATATAAATCCTGTACAAGCAGCACTTATATCTAAAGCCATTACATCTTTTATACCTAATTTTTCAGATATTAAACATGCAGTTGAAGGCATACAATAATAATCAGGACTAATTGTAGCACAAACTATTAAATCAATATCTTCTACTTCAATATCAGATCTTGAAATAGCAAGCTTAGCAGCTTCAACTCCTAAATCACTTGTATTTTGTTCTTTTGAAGCAATTCTTCTTTGTGAAATACCAGTTCTTTTAGTAATCCATTCATCAGTTGTATCCATTCTTTGAATAAACCAATCATTACCTCTTATCTCTTCTGGAATATAAGCTCCAATAGATTTAAATGATGCATACATAATATTAACCTTTTAATTCCTCTAATCTTAACTGAATATTTTCAGTAAGATCAGATTGTGCTGCAGCAATTGCTTGAAAAATAGCATTTTGCATTGCTTTAGCATTTGATTTTCCATGAGCAATAATAACTGGAGCTTTAACACCTATTAATGGAGCCCCACCATATTCTGCATAATCAACTTTAATTTTTAAGCTTTTAAATACTTTTCTCATTAATACTGCACCTAAAATAGATACTAATGATTTTCGTAAATTTTGCTTGATTATTTTTCCAATAGTATCAGCTACACCTTCTGCTGTTTTTAACATAATATTTCCAATAAATCCATCACAAACTACAACATCTGTAGTTCCATTGAAAATATCAGCTCCTTCTACATTACCAACAAAATCTGGTAAATCTACAAGTAATTTAAAAGCTTCTTTAGTAACTTCGTTACCTTTACTTTCTTCTTCTCCATTACTTAATAATCCAGTTAGAGGTTGATCTATACCTAATACTTCTTTTGCATATACTTGACCCATAATTGCAAATTCTTGTAAATGTTTTGCTTCACAATCTACATTTGCTCCTACATCAAGTACTAAAGTATTACTATCTACTGTTGGCATAAGCGTTGCAATAGCAGGACGACTTACACCTTTAATTCTTCCTATTCTAAGTGTTGCAAGACTCATACTAGCACCACTATGTCCAGCACTTACATAAGCATCTGCTAAACCATCTTTTACTAATTGAATTGCTACATAAGCTGTTGATTCTTTTCTTTTTAGTGCATCTGTTGCACTATCTGACATAGAAATTACATCATTACAATCTATTATTTCTATTCTTGATGAGAATTTTTGAGGAATTAAAGGTAAAAGTTCATTTTTTGAACCTACAGCAATTGCTTTAAAGTTTTTATTTTTCTTTAAAGCAGATATTAAACCTTCAATAATAGGAGCAGGACCAAAATCCCCTCCCATTGCATCTATTGCTACTTTTAACATTATGCTTTGTATTCACCTGTAGTTGGGTTTACATTATGAGGCATTTTCCATGTTCCATCTGTATCTTTAACTGGTCTTTTTAATGTAATTTTATAGTGTGTTCTTCTTTTCGCACTTCTTGAGTGTGAAACTCGTCTCTTTGGTACTGCCATTTTTTATCCTTTTTAATTTTATATTTCTATATCAACAAATGTTTCATTTGTATCACAATCATCACAAAAATAATAATCACTTTTAATAGATTCTAATTCACTATTTAAAATTTCTTCAAAATCTACTATATGATTATTAATTTCAATAATAATCTCACCATCTCTTTCATCTTTTGATGAAATAGGTGCATCACTTAAAGTATAAACAATATTTTCATCTATACTTTTAGTTATGTTTTTACCGCATTTACAACATTCAACATCATAGTCTCCTATAATTTTTGAATCTATTTTTGCGATTGTTCCTGATATTCTACAAAAATTACCTAAAAATTTAACTGAATTTGAATTAATTTCAAATTCACTTTTTGTTCTTGGTAGTTTTGAGAATTCAATTTTCATTGTATGCTACTAGCAAATTTCTCTTTGAGCAAAGAAAAAGTTAATTTCATTTACTGCATTTTCAACGCTATCTGAACCATGTACAGCATTAGCATCAATAGAATCAGCAAAATCAGCTCTAATTGTTCCAGCTGCTGCTTCTTTTGGATTAGTTGCACCCATTAAATCTCTGTTAACTTGCATTGCATTTTCACCTTCTAAAACAGTTACTACAACTGGTCCAGAAATCATAAAATCTACTAAGTCTCTAAAGAAAGGTCTCTCTGCGTGAATTGCGTAAAAAGCTTCTGCATCTGCTTGGCTTAATTGAATTTTTTTAGTTGCAGCTATTCTTAAGTTTGCATTTTCAAATCTTGCTAAAATTTGTCCAACAACATTTTTTGCTACTGCATCTGGTTTGATTATAGATAAAGTTTGTTCCATAGTATTACTCCGTGTTTTTAATTATTATTACCACATTAAGAAAAGGTATATATTGTCATATATTTTTTCTTAATGTGGCAATCAAGTTGGCGATTATACAAAATTTAAACTTAAAAGACGCTGTTTTTAAGCAAAAAAAAAGCTAAGAGCGAACTCTTAGCTTTCTTATTGAAGAAGATATTAGTCTTCTACGCAAGGCTCACCGTCAACTTTACCTTCAGTTGTTGGGTTATCCCATACAATACAACCTTCAGTAGGACAAGCTTCTGCACATGCTGGTTCATCGTGATCACCAATACATTCTGTACAAGTGTCAGCGTTTACATAATATGTATCCTCACCTGTTGGGTTCTCATCGTTATCAACGATAGATTCTGTTGGACACTCATCTAAACAAGCATCACAATTAATACATGTATCTGTAATTTTAACTGCCATTTTTATCTCCTTAATTTTGATGTAAAAACTTTATCATAAAGAATCTAAAATAAAAATTAATTTCATATAAAATTATTAAATTTATTAAAATTATTATTTAAGCATTACTTAATTATATATTAAGTGATTTTTTACTATTATAATACATTAAAGTTACAATATTTAAAAGTAAGGAATAATTACAATATGTTTAGTTTTATAAAAAAAATACAAGAACTATTTTCAAGATTAAAAAGAAATAAAGGTTTGTTCTTTACTACACTTTCAGTTATATCTATTAGTGGTATTATGCTATTTATGTACCTAATTATGACTATGACAGGAAGTATTAAAAAAGATGTTTATACTACTATTGCAAATAACTCTGAACAATCAATCAATGAAGTATTAGATTCAAAAAAAGAATTATATGAAAAACTTGCAAATATTATAGTTTCAGAAAAAACTACTATTGATACTATCAAATCTTTAAAAAAAGAAGAAATTACTAAACTTGAAGAAAAATACAATAAACTTTTTGATAACAAAACAAAATATCCACTAACATTTAATTTTTATCCCAGCTTAGATACTACAAATAACTATAGATCAACTATAGCTAGTTTACTTCGATCTAAAACAGAAATATTTGGTATAGAAACACAAGCTACTGGTGTATATATTACATTAATCAAACCTATATTTGATCAAAAAGATTTCTTGGGTCTTATAGAAGTTAAACAGTCTGTACATTCACTGAAAAAAACATATGAGAAAAAAGATTTACAATTTATGTTTATGATGGATAAAAAAATGCTTGTTAAGCTTTCACTAAAAGCAAAAACTGGTAAATTTAAAAATGTTGTTTCTCAATATGTTGTAAAACAAGGTAATTATTCTAGTAGATTTTATAGCACTTTAGGAGAGATGGATGAAAAGACATTTAAACATTCACTAAAAGTTCATTATGATAATGATGATAAATATTTCAGATCTTACAAACAAGTAACAGATATAAATGGATTAGATATTGGATTATTTGTTTTTGCAAATAGAATGGAAAAAAGTGATAGTTTTGTTTCATTAGTTGACAAAATGGTTAAATCTGTTACTTATGTATCACTTGGTTTAGTTATATCTATTTTATTATTTATGTTCTAGGAAATTAATATATGAGACGATTAAAACTTCTAAAAATATATTTTATATTTTCATTATTTATAATATTTATAATTATTGCTAATTATGATGCTGTTGTTAGTTCATTTCAAGCAACACTAACTTTTAACTCTGGTATTCTTGCAATATTTATGATTGGTTTTATTGTAATAATGCAATCTTCAATTAGACTTACTATGCTTGCTGGTACATTTGGTGTTTTATCTTACAAAAAAGGTGAGCAACTGGAATTTTATCTACAAGGTATAGGTAAACTTATGCCAGCTACTATTGCAAATATGTTTGAAAAAAGAGCTAAAAAAGGTGTTTTATTTTTTACTGATAGTGAAGCAAAAGATGTATCACTTTGGCTAGAAGAACAATTTTTTAATACAAAAGGTTATATATCATTTTTCGTTGGTACATCACTTATGATAGGACTTTTTGGTACATTTAGTGGACTTTTAAAAGCTATTGATGATATGGGTTCTATTATTTTAAGTTTAGGTGGAGATATCAATATTGGTGAGATTATGGCTCAATTTGCTGGTCCACTTGGTGGTATGGCTGTTGGGTTTTCATCATCATTATTTGGTGTTGCTGCAGCTATTATTTTAAATATATTACAATATATACTTTCAAGACAACAAGCAGCATTTAGTGAAGATATTCAAGATTGGTTAAAAGGTAAATTAATAGAGTCTCAATCAAGTGAAACTCTAAAACGAATAAGTCAATCAAATGAACAAATAGGTGAAGGTGCAGTTGCTACAAACAATATAACAACAGGAAGCACTGCTTTTATGGATATATTTGTAGATAGTATGAGTGATTTAGCCCAAAGTATTAATACAGCAAATAAATCAAGTGAGCTTATATATAAACAACTTATGCAATACCTAGAACAAACAAATAAAGCAAAAGAACAAGAAACTGTTATATTTGAAAATATTTCAAAATCTTTAAAAGAGTTAAATATAAATCAATTTTCTGCAACATCAACACTTGAAGATGCTATAAATAGAGTAAGTAGTTCTATTTCTAGTCAGCATAAAACAATAAGAAATTTAACACAGCTAATAGAAGAAAATAACAAACTAGGAAAAGGTAACTAATAAACAATGGCAAATAAATGTTTAGAAGAGTTTAACCCTTGGCCATCATTTGTTGATATTTTTTCTTCAGTAATTTTGGTTTTATTATTATTTTTATTAGTACTTATTGTAAATGTAGGTTACTATGCTCAATTTAAATTCAAAATTCAATATGATGGATCTATTGCAACAGATAAGATTATTTTAACTGAAACTAATGATGTTATAAGAGTAGATGAAGCAAGAAAAGAAGATTTAAAGCCAGAAGATAAAGTTCTACAAACAACTGACATGACAGAACTTACAACACAAGCAATGCAAGAATACCTAACAGCAGCAACAGATATAGAATCAGCTGGTGAAGATTTAGCAGATAAAAAACAAACAAATCAAGAACAAATACAAGAAATAGAACAAAAAGATAGAATATTTTATGTTAAGTTTAATGGAAATGAAATATTTATAGATGAACCTATTATTATTAAATTAAAAGCATTTATGAATAAAATAAAATCGAAGTATCCTAATGCAAAAGTAACATTATCTTCTATTGATCCAAAAGATCAAGTTAGTTTAACTGTAACTAAACAAATATCTTTAGGTAGAATTATTGCAACTAGAACATTAATAAAGAAGTTTAAATTTAACATGAAAAATGTACATTTAAAATTAAATGATAAAGATATAAAAATTCCAGATGATTTAGATTCTAAATTTGGATTTATTGTAGTGAAAGTGCATTAGATGATTAAAAAATTGAATTATATATTACTTTTATTAGTATCACTTTTAAGTTTAAATATTTATGCTGAAGATGATTTTGAATTAGCAATTGAAGATGAAGATGTACCTCAAATAGTTAAATCAAATAATAAAAATAATCCTCAAGAAAATCCTCTTGATATTTTATCAAATGCTAAAAAGAATCAACAAAATGAAGATAAAAGTAAACTAGCAAAAGAAGATCCTCTTAAAAATCAAGAATATAATGATATAAGAAATAATCTTGATTTTTCTAAATATGAAAAAATCAGTTTAAAAAAAGTTATTCTTGAAACACTTGCTGCAAGTAATACATTAAAAGCTGCGAATGAAAAGTTAATCCAAAGTAAAATTGCATATAGTGAAGGAAAAAATGGTTATTTACCTACAGTTAATTTTTCACTTGATACAAAAGTAGAAAAAAGATATGCTGTTATTCAACCAGAAATTGGAGATAGAGAAACTAAAGTAATACACGATCAAAGATATAAAGTAACAATTGATCAACCTATTTATTCTGGTGGTGCTACTAAATTAAAAATAAAAACATTAAAAACAAAATATAAAGAAGCTAAAAATAAATATCAAATAATATTAAATAAAACTATTCAAAATGCTATAAAAGCTTATTTTGGATTGTTATTTGATATAGAAAAAGTTGATTTAACTTCTGAAAATATGGAAAAGCTATCTAAAATACTAGAAATATCTCAAGTAAAATTTGATAGTGGAGCTATAAATGTAGGTGATTTAGCTGCAATAAAAGCTGGTGTTGCAAATGCACAAACACAATTAAACAATACAAAATCAAAATTAGCAGATTCTATGGATTATTACTTATACCTTTTAAGTGATAAGTTCAAAAATACAAAACCTTATGAAAAAAACTTTTCAATTAAAATTGGCACATTTGAAGAATTAAAAGAACAAATCATTAAAAACAATTTGACATTAATCAATTATAGATTGAACATAAAAGGTACAAAACATAAGCTAAAAAGTTTTAAAAATAAAATGATGCCAAAAATTGATTTACAAATGAAAATGTCTCATATTTTAAATCAAGAAGATTATATAGATGATGAACAATTATATACAGCAAAATTATCATTTAGATATAACATATATAATAAAAATAAAGATATGAACTCTATTAGCAATGTATATAGTACAATAGAAGAGTTACAATATAGATACCAAGAAGAGATAAAAAAATTATCATGGAATACTTCAAAACTTTATAATTCTGTAAAATCTTTAACAAAATCTCTTAAAAGTACTCAAGATGAAATAAGAGCATCAAAAAGAATGGTTGATGTTTATTGGGAAGGATTCCAACTAGGAGAACAAGATTTACAAGTTTTATTACAAGGTCAAAGACAACTAAATACAGCAAAAACAAATTTGATAAAATTTAAAAAAGATTATTTAACAAATATGTTTAAAATTTTAAATCAAACAAATCAATTAGCAAGTTTTTTTGGTATAAATTATGAAGATTCAAGTTTTATTGATTTTGCCAATGTTCAAGACCAAGAAAAATTTGTAGAGATGAATACATCTATAAATGAAGAAATAAAAAATCTAAAACTAGCAACTGATAGCTATTTAGAATTAATTCAAGAATACACATTTGATGATATTGTAAACTTTAAAGATAAATTTTTACAAGCAAATAACAATAAATATACAATTGAAATTAGTGAATTTAAAAATAACTATGAAGCATATAATTATCTAAAATTAAATAGATTAATTGCTGATTCATTTACTTTTGATTTTTATAAAAACAATGGATTATTACTAAAAGATAGTTTAAACAAAAAAGTAAAAGTTGCTACTAAAATTTCTCATGGTATTTATAATACTAAACAAGAAGCAATAAATGAACTAAATGATAATTTAAATCAAGCAAGTAATAAAAAGTTTACTATAAAAAAAGTAAAACAAATAAAACATGATTATTTAGCTTATGTAGATGGCTTATCAACATATATTAAACCATATGTAATAAAACCTATTAAGCCTAAAAAATTCCAAACAAATCCAGCATTTAAAAAGAAATTCTTAAGTGCTGATAAAAATTATTTTACTATAAATGTTGTATCTCTTTCTAGTATGGAAAAAGCAGAGATTTTACTGTTAAATCATAATATACAAGATGAATCATTTGTATTTAAGTATGGAAGAGAAGGGAAATGGGTAAAAGTTGTATATGGAGTATTTAAAACTTACTCTGAAGCACTAGAAGCATTAAATAAAAAGCCTCTTTTAGTTAAAAACTACCATCCTATTATAGAAAAAATTGAAAATAAACAAAAACTTTATTATGAATTTGAGAAATTTAATATTCCAAAAGTTATAAAAACACATATAATTGAAGCTACAAAAGATGATGTAAAAATAGAAAAGAAAAAACTTATAGATATTAAAAAAGCAAAAAATAAAAAAGCACCAATTATAATAAGTAAAAGTGATTTTGAAAAATCAAATTCAAAAGTAACATACCATTATAATGACAAAAAATTTATGGAGAAGTTTTTAAGTGCTGATCCTAGTATTTATTATACTACTAATATGGCAGTATTTATGAATGAAGACAATGCAAAAAGATTTGTTCAAAGAAACAATATTAAAAACAATACATTTACAGTTGCATTTGTAAAAAATGGTAAAACATATTATAAAGTTATGTATGGATTATATTCAAATAAAAAAGATGCAAAAGAAGCAATTAAAAATCTTCCTAAAAACTTATCAAGAAATAAGCCAACGATAGAAGGTGTAGCTAGAAAGCAAGTATTATATAAAACAGGTAATCTTGAACTAAGTAAAAATGCTTATAAAAAGAAGAGTAAAAAGTAATGTTAATAATAAAATATTTATTTAGTAGTATTTTTATTTATTTATTATTATTATTTACTACTGCTTATTTATATTTTGATACATTTGCAAACAATATAATAAAACAAGAAAGTGTACAAAGAGATTTAGAATTTAACAACTTCTACGAAAAAGTAAAACCACATATTTTAAACAACCAATTAAAAGATACTAATTTATTGTTAGATAGATTAGTATCATCAAATAAATATAAATATGTTAGATTATCTTATGTACATTATTATCTAACAAATAAAAGTATAATTTTACATTCTGATAAAAAAATAGATATGTCATGGCAATTAAATGATATAAGTATAGATGCAAGTCAAGGGACAATATTACCTTTTTCTACTACAGTTAGTGTAATTGTATTAAAAGATAGTACTTTAGCGACAAAAGATTTATATATAAAAGCACAAGCAGAAAATCAAATAACAACACTAAATATTATATCTACTATTAATTATACTCTACCAAACTACATAAATGAAGTAGAAAATAAAAATAATTTTCTTACACAAAAACTTATTGATTATTTAAAATTAGAAAATGAACCTAGATTAAAAACATTATATATATACAATAATGAATTTGCAAATATCTTATACAAATATAACAATGATTATATTTATCATACTATCAAACAAGAAATAAAACTATTTCTTATTTATTATAGTTTATTATTTATATTTTTATTACTAGTATTCTTTTTTATAAATTATTATGTTATGCAAAATACAACAAATAAATATCTAAAAATGTTAAAAAATTATACAAAAGATATACTTGATAATAATTTTTATAAATTTGATTCTGAAAAATTAGTTTATGATGATATAAAAGATATCTCAATAGATATTTCAAAAATATCTAAGAAGATGGCTACAATTATAAATGAACTAAATGTAAATAGAAATCAATTAGAATTAAAAGTATCTACAGATGGTTTAACAGGTCTTCCAAACAACAAGATTTTTGAAGCAGAAATCAAAAACTTATTTCTTAACAAAATTGATTCTTATCTTGTAAAAATAAAACTTTTATGTATGATAAATTTTTCAAATACTCATACTATAAATGAAACAAACAATTTAATCTTATCTTTTGTAAATAAAATAAATACAATAATATCATCTGATTCTAAATATTCAATGATGTTATTTAGAATATATGGTAGTGAATTTACACTTATTGCTAAAAATATATCTTTTGAAGATATGAATAAGTTTTTAAATATCCTTTCAAATGAGATTATTTTAATAAAAGATGAATTTAATATCAAAACAAAAATAGCACATCTTTGTTCATTGCCACTAGATACTTATAGTTCTACACAAATTATTTTAAATAAACTTGATGCTACATTTAATAAAACAGTAAATATTCCAAAACAAATTTCTTTCTACAATGAAGATAATAAAAAATTAAATAGTAAAAATGAACAACTAAGTAAAGTAGTAACTTCTATTATTAAAAATAGTGCATTTACACTATCTTATAAATATGATACTTATGAATACAATAATGATAAATTAGTATTAAAAGAGGTATCTCCAAACCTAATCGATCTTGATGGTAAAAATATACCAATAGGTACATTTATCTCTGTTGCTAGTGATTTAAAACAAGCAATAGATTTCGATAAAGATGTTGTAGAAAAAACATTTAAATTTATTCAAAATAGTAATATTGATTATAAACTTGCAATTAATTTATCTATAGATTCTATAAAAGATGATAATTTTATCACTTGGTTAGAATCAAAACTATTATATGACTATAGTGATACAAAAAATAGTGTAGTATTTAGTATAACATCATTTGCAGCTAAAAATAACTTTGATGATTTCTTGAACTTCACAAATAACTTAAAAAGATTTGATGGTCATATAATACTAAAAAGATTTAACTTTAATGATCTTAGTTTTGATCAACTTGAAAAAGTTAGCCTTGATTATATTAGAGTTCATTCTGATTATACTGATGTACTTGATAAACAAAAACAAAATATTCTAAGAAATATATCTGATTTCTGTATTGCAAATAATATTAAACTATATGCAGATATGGTAAGCTCTGAAAATACTCATCAAGTATTAAAATCAATCAATTTTGATGGAGCAAGTAAAGAGGTGAAAAATTGAAAAAATATATTATAACAACAATATTACTAATATTATTTTTTAGTGGTTGTGCTAAAAATGAACCTTTATATTCTACTATGGTGTATAAAAATATTCAAAATGATTATATTTTAAATGCTGCTAAAAAAGTCGTATTATTAGCTGATGATAGATTTAGAATAGATTCTCAAGCAGATTCAATTAAAGCTACAAGAGCTATTACTAAGTTTAAAATATATAGTGCTGATTTAGAAATAAATACTATTTATATTACAACTACAACTGATAATAATACAGTAATTGCAAAACTAAAAATCAATCATAAAGATGATTATTTTGATGATGAAAAACTAATCACAAATCAAAAAGAACATAAATTTATCTGGGATAGAATAAACTATATACTTGGATTAAAAAAAACATGGCCTACTTGCTTAGAGCATAATTTAAAGCTTAACTTTGATGGTATATTATGTAATAGGATTTATAATAAAGATAAAGCTGCCACAAAAGAAGATTTAATCACAACAAAAAAAGCTAAAAATTCTAACAATATAGACTTAGATTCTGTTGTAAAACCAATAAAACTTGAAAAAATGGACAATATTGTTTTACCAAATAGCAAATATATAAACACAAGCGATGTTAATAGTAGCTCAAAGTTTATAAATTTAAAAGCCCTAGATAGTATAAAACTTGTAAAATAACATGAAAGCTTTAATTTTTATTTTTCTTATTGTTTCTTTATTAAATGCAAATGAATTTAATGAAGCTAGTGAGTATTATAAAAATAAACAATATAAAAAAGCTTTTAATATTTACAATAAACTAGCCTATGAAAATAATGTAACAGCTCAATACAATCTTGCTATTATGTACTATAATGGTATTGGTGTAGAAAAAAATCTAATACAAGCTTTTATATGGCTTTCTAGTGCTGCTAAGAGTGGAAATAAAGAAGCACAGAACAAATTGGGTTATATGTATGAAAAAGGTGTTATACCTGATATAAAAGATACAAAAAAAGCTATTGAGTTATATGAAAAATCTGCAAAACAAGGTTATGTTTTAGCACAATTAAATTTAGCTATGTATTATTCTTCATTTTTAAATAAACAATCTATAAAAAAAGCACTTTATTGGTACAACAAAGCATATGAAAGTGGAAATATTGTAGCTATAAATAATCTTGCTACTATGTATTATTTTGGTACTGGTGTAAAAAAAGATTATAAAAAAGCATTTAAGTTATATCAAGAAGGTGCAAACAAAAATGATAAACTAGCTCAATATAATTTAGCAATGATGTATTATAGTGGTACAGGTGTAAAAATAGACTACAAACAAGCATTTAAGTGGCTGAAAAAAGCTGCTATAAATGGTAATAAATTAGCACAATTAAAACTAGGTCATTTTTATAGACAAGGAAATAATCTAGTAAATCAAGATTATAAAAAATCTTTATATTGGTATTTTAAAGCTGCAAAACAAAAATATCCACCAGCTCAATATTATGTAGGTTTTTGTTACTATAATGGTTATGGTATAGAAAAAGACAAGAAAAAAGCTGCTTATTGGATGGATTTATCTGCACAAAATGGATATAAATTTGCAAAAGATTTTATCAAAAGACATAAGCTTTATTACTAAGAAGAAATAAACGATTTATCTATAGATTGAATAGGATTAAAAGTTCCCTCTTTTAATTTTTTATATGCACTTTGACATCTACTTATATAAATATCACATAGTTTTACATTTAGTACATTTTCACTTCTTTTTATATTTCTAAAAATCAATATTGCATCATCAATTTTTGATTCTCTATATAAATTTATTGCTTTTTCAAACTCATCAATAAATTCACTATCTAATGTACTTGGTAAACCTTTTTTAAATACTTGATAAATATTAAAAGCATCACTAGTTCCATCTACTTGCATTTTATCTATTAACATATATGTATATTCATCTTTTAGGTTATCTTTTACACTTTGTGACATTATAATATTTGCTGCATAATATTTACCAGCTTGTTCTAATACAGCAGTATGATTTACATTTTTCCCCATAATAGTATAATCATTTCTAAGCTCTCCACCTACTTCTCCTACAAATACCTCTCCTGCATTTAGACCTATTCTTATTTGAATAGTAGGTAGTTTTTCAAGTATATTTATTTTATTTAAATCATCTAATAACTCTACTTGTTCTATTGCAGAACTTAATGCTTTATCACTATGATTTTCTACATCTCCAGGAGCATTCCAATATGCCATAATAGCATCTCCCATAAACTTATCTACTGTTCCACCTTTTAGCATAATATTTTTTGTCATAGCATCCATATATCTATTTATAAATATTGTTAGTTTACTAGGATCATTAATCTCTTCTGTTATTTTTGTAAATGATTTTATATCAGAGAAAAATATTGTTACTTCTTTTCTTTTTGATGATTTATCTTCATTTTTATTTGAATTTAGAAGATCTTCCATAACCTCTTTTGATACTTTTGAAGCAAATTTTCCTTTTACTTTTTGTAAATCTGCTCTATTTTTTAAAAAATATCCAATAATAGAAACAATCAAAGATACAACTATTGATTCTACAATATAACTACTATTTATAATATACCCATCTTGTGTAAAAAAATGAAATAAAACAAAATAAGAAACAATAGCAGATGTAATAGCAATAATCACATTTAAAATAACAGGTCCAAAGAAGATAGATAAAAGTATTATCATACTAAGTATAGCTGTAGCTGCATATTGAAAATCTTTTTCCCAATAAGGAACAGTAAGATATCGTTTAGATAATATATTATCTACTATTAGTGCTTGTAGCTCCAATGAAGATATTTGACCAAATGGAGTAGGTGTATATAGTGCAATACCTGAAGCATTACTTCCTATTAATACAATTTTATTTTCAAAATCATTTTTATTATATCCATCAAATGTATGATGAATAATATCTACAGCAGATATATGTTTTATTTTATTATAATTTGGAAAATAATTTACTCTTAAAAGTGCTGAATTATCAATAGGTATTTTCATATATTCAAATTTTATAAAATTTTTATCTTTTTTATTCCAATCAATATATATTTTTCTTGATGAATAAATTGTTCTTACAAGTTCTAGTGCCATAGAAGGTAGTAGTTGCCCTTTATATTGCATTAGCATTGGCATATATGTAACTTTACCATTTTCATCTCTTACAGAGTTTAAAAACCCACTAGAATAAGAAGCATCTTGTATTGTAGGTATATTCAATAATGCACTACTTGGATTAAAAAATGATATTTTATCTTTTGCTTCTTGTTTTGTTTTAAAAACAGCTGGAACATATGGTACGATATGATTTTCTCTTTGTTCAGGAACATCTAAAAAGCTATATCCTAGCACTACAGGTACTTCTGAGTCTTCTATAGCTATACCAAATATCTCATCATAATTTTCTACATTTGCTTTTTTTATAAAATTTGATGGAGATGTTCTATCTGATTCAGAAAATATAATAGTAGAACCAATAACAGCTGGTGATAGTTTATTTAAACTTTTAATAAGTACAGCCATAGTATTTCTACTCCATGGCCATTGCCCAACTTCATTGATACTTTTATCATCAATATCAACAATAATTACATTATTATCTGATTCTATATCTTCTCTATTTTTAAAAAATATATTTAAAACTTTATCATTTATATATTTAAGATGATCTGGGTATTTTTCATTTACAGTAATAATACTAAGTGTTATTATGATTACTGAAAGAAGATATTTTATAATGTTATTCATTTATTCTCATTTATAAGATGTATTAATATTATTTTAACAAAACTTTGTTAAAATATCTATAATATTACATATCTAGGGGACTTGAATTATTTTGAAAAAACTAATTATCTTACCATTATTACTATCAAATATATATTCATCTGTTATTGGTTCAATAGAAAGAGGAAAAATTGATAAATTAGAAGAAGCTTATGCTTTAGTTACAAGAGGCGATGAAATTATTCCTGTTTCTAAATTAGGATTTAAACTTAGAAAAAATGACTCTATAAAAACATTTAGAAGATCAACTATTCAAATAAGATTAAATGATAATACTATAATCAAAATAGGTAAAAGATCAACTTTAAAAATTGAAGAATATTTATATAATTCAAAAAATACTGCAAAAAATGCTGCAGGATTTAAAATTGAAAATGGTACTTTCCAAATCAAAACAGGAAAAATTGCAGATACTACACCTAGAAGATTCAAAATCAAAACAAAATTTTCAACTATTGGAGTTAGGGGATGATTAAAGTACTTATTACACTTCTTGTGTTACTAAATTTAAATGCAGCTGTTATTACAGGTAGCCAATCTAAGCTAAGTATTAGTGGTGGTAGTATGGATGTAACTTCTGGTGGAGTTACTCAAACAGTTAATTCTGGTCAAATAACATTTATAGAAAAAGACAAAGCTCCAACTACTCCTAGAAAACTAAACAACAATGACCTAAAAGATATAAAAAGTGCTATGAGTATGAGTAATAGTGGTAAAAAACTAGCAAACCTTAAATATGCTCCAGTAAATAGAACTCTAGCAAAAAAAATAGCAAGATTTTTAGTAAAAGCAGGATTAGAAAGAAAAAATATGCTTTTACTTAGAAAACCAAATGATAAATTTTCTTTATATCTAAAAAATATTGATATAAAAGATATTAAAAATATCTATCCTCTTTACTATAAAGCACTTAAAAAATATTATCTAAAAAGAGGAAATAAACCTCCAAAAGGTAATAAATTACCTACAGTAGTAGTAAAACTAAATATGATAAAACAATATCATAAAACATTATATATCAAATATGGTAGAGCAAAAAAATAATATAATTATTTTTATTTCTCTGTTAAAGAATTTCTAGATATATCTTTTAGTGGTTTGATTATATATTGCATTATTGTTTTTTTACCTGTTAGGATATTTACATTTGCTACCATTCCTGGCAATATTGGAAGATTTGGAGCAAATCCTTCTATATCTGCTTTTATTCTTACTAAATAATACATTTTATTTGTTCTTTGATCAAGAGTACTATCTGCACTTATAAATAACACTTTACCTTTTAAAAGTCCATATTTTGATGTATCATAAGCTGTAATTGCTATTTTTACATCTTGACCACTATAAACCAATGCTCTATCAGATGTTTTTATTTTAGCTTCTATAATCAATGAATCATTTTGTGGTGTTACTTCAGCTACTTTATCACCAGGCTTTATAATACCACCTACAGTATGAAAATATAGCTTTTGAATAGTACCATCAACTGGAGATACTATAGCTTTTCTTTTATCTCTGTCATTATTTGCTTTTGCACTCTCTTTTAGTGTACTTATTTCAACTTGTACTTTTGAGTATTCTTTTAATAGCTTACTTTTTATACCTGCTTTTACACTTTTGACTTTTGATAGTGCTTCATTTATCTCTTGTTCTACTATTGGTATTGAATTTTTTATATTTGCTACTTTTGTTACTAAAGTTTGTTTTTGTTGTAATTCTTTAAGATATTTTTGTTTTGAGATTACCCTTTTTTTATACATATTATCAAGTATTTTCATATTTTCTCTTGCTAATCTTAACTCTAAGTTTAGATTTTCCAACTTTGATCTAAGTTCTGTTTGTTTTAAAATCTTTTGTTTTAGTTTATCTTCTTCAATTTGTATTTTTTGCATATTTGATTGAGTATCTTGTAAAAATATCTCTTTTTCATTTTCAACGATATTTGGTATTTTATTTACAATACTATCAGGAAAAATCAAATCTTCTTCAAGATTTACTTCAGACATTATTCTTAAAGCTTTTGCTTGTAATGATTTTAGTTTTATCTCTTTTGTTTTTAAATCTGCTGTAAAAAATGCTTGTGAAAGTTCATATATTTTTTCACCTTTATCTACTAAATCACCCTCTTTTACTAGTATTTTTGATACTATTCCACCTTCTAAGTGTTGGATAATTTTTGTTTGTCCAGAAGGTACTACTTTACCTTCTCCTCTTACTACTTCATCAAGTTGACTAAATGATGCCCAAATTATAAACACAACAAATAACACCATAATAGGTATTACTGAAGTATAATAGTTCCATTGTTCATCTTCAAATAATCTATTCATTATTTTTTTCCTTGTAAAGCTGCTAAAACTTTATCTTTTGGTCCATCTGCTACAATTTTACCTTCACTTAATACAATTACCCTATCAACCAAATCAAGTGCTGTAAATCTATGAGTAATAACTATCAAAGTTTTATCTTCTACTATACTTTTCATTTTAGATACCAGAGCATTTTCAAGCCCAATATCAAGTCCAGTTGTTGGCTCATCTAGTATAAGTATAGATGGATCATGTACTATTGCTCTTGCCATTGCTACAAGGTGTCTTTGACCTACAGATAGATTAGTTCCACCCTCTCCTACTTGTAGTCCATCTCCTTGACCAGATTTTTTTACCAAGTTTTCTAAACCTGTCATTTTAATAACTTCCATCATTCTCTCTTTGCTAACAGGATGAGATAATTCTATATTTTCTTTTAAAGAGCCTGAAAACAAAAATGGCTCTTGTGGCATAACTCCGATATTTTGTCTAAGTTCTATTGGATGTATTGTATTTAAATCATGATTATCTATAAATATACTACCTTTACTAGCAACATCAAGACCTGTTAGCATTCGTAAAATTGTAGATTTTCCAGCACCTGTTTGACCAATAATACCTATTTTTTCACCTGCTTTTATTTTTAGATTTATTTTATCAACAGAGGCATACTTACTATCTTTATAGTAAAAACTTACATCTTTAAATTCTATTTCACCTTTTAGTTTACCAATACCAACTTCAATTTGCTTATCTGTTTCAAGTGGTAAATGCCAAAAGTCATTGATAATATTTAAAGACTCTTTTACTTCTTTAAATCTTACAAGCATAACTGATAGATGAATAACAGGAACCATAGCTCTAGTAACAAGTATATTTACAGCTATAAGCCCACCTACAGTTAATCTATTTGCTGCTATTTCATATACACCAACTATTATTACTAGAAGATTTATAACTTGCATAAATGTTTGTGAAAAATTAAGTGAAAATACATTTATAGATTGTATTTTATGACTTATTGCATCTTGAAAAGCTACAATATTTCGCCAATTAAAAAGCTTCGTAGGTGCTGCATTTGATAATTTTATCATCTCATTACCACGAATTAATTCTACTAAATAATTTTGTTTTGTTTGTTGATTTTCTAATCTATCTTTACTTAGTTTTTCAATAGGTATTTGTAAAAATACATTTACAAGCACTATTACTATAGCCACCAAAAGTGGAATTACAGCTAACATTGGATTTATTATATATATTACACCAATAGCAATAAAGAAAAATGGCAAATCAATAACATTTGTAATTGATTGTGTTGAAAAAAATGTTTTAACTTGATTTAGTTCTCTAAATAAGTTTGCTTTCATACCTGTAAGCATAGTATCATATCCAGCTCTTACAAGTAGCATTCTTTTCATCATCTCATCTTCAAAATAAACACCAAGTTCTTTATTTACTTTTTCTATAATATGATTTCTTACACTCTTAAAATACAAATCAAACAATAGTATAATCAATACTCCACCTGCTAAAACAAATAGTGTTTCTGTTGCATTATTTGGTATAACTCTATTGTAAACATTCATAGTAAACAATGACATAGCAAGACCAAAGAAATTTATAAAAAATGTTAGCATACCTATTTCTACATATTTTCTCCAAAATGACTTAATAGGTTTTATAAACCAATCTCTACTTTGATCTATATCTACAAATTCACTTTTCTTTTGATCTCTAAATATCAAAATAACATCATCAAAGTTTTTTAGATAATCTGTACTATGTTTTTCTTGTTCACCTGTTTTTGGATTGTAAAGAGTAATCTCTCTCATTGCTTTATTTAAATAAACAAAAGATTCACCTTGTTTATTTGTGATAATACAAGGCAAGAAGTATTGAGCTATATCTCTTGCTTTCATATTTTTATGGACAGCATTTAATTGCATAGAAAAACAAACTTCAACTGCCATTTTTGCAGTGAAGTTATTTTCTTGTATATGTGTAAAATTTAAAATTGTCTCTTTTGATATATCACCATAATAAAAATTTAGTACTTTTTGCAAAGAGTTTAAAAGTGTATTATTTTCTAATTCATCATCAATATTATTTGAATATTTTTCAATATCTTCTGGTGTTGTATCGTTTATATTCATTACTTCCAATATATATACCTATTTTATTTTTACTTTATATTTCTTATTTATCTTAGCATAAATCGACTGAAATACACTATCCCATACTCTTTGAGTCTTTTGTCTAAATAACTTAGCACTAGGATACCAATATGATTTATCACCTTTGTTTTCCCATCTCCAATCTGGTATTTTTTGCAATGGTACTATTACTTCTTTATTAATTGCACCTGCTAGATGTGCTACAGATGTATCACTACTTATTACAAAATCAAGCTGACTCATAAGATATGCTGTTTTATTAAAATCTGTTAGTTTAGAAGTTAAATCTATCACTTTATTTTGTAAATTTGCTTTTTTAATATCTTCATTTTCAACTCCAACTTGAAGAGAATATACATTGAACTTATCATTTTCTATTAAAGGTCTTAAATACTCTATATCAAATACCTTTCCATCATAAGAATCACCTGTAACACTTGCACTCCAGCAAATACCAACATCTATTTTTTTCTTATCTTTTTTAATTTTTAGTTCATCTACTTCAAATGGGGCTAAATATGGATTTGTTTTTGGTATATCTTTTACACTTTGTACACCTAATAAATAAGGTAAAGACAACATAGAATATTGATAATCAAACTCTGGTGTTTTATCTTTATCTCTTGAATAAAACTCATCTATATTTTTAAAAGAGTTTTCAAATAAACTTCTAAGTTCATCTCTACATTGAAGTATTACATAACAATTATATTTTTCTTTTATTATATCTACAAACTTAGCAAACATAATACTATCTCCAAAGCCTTGCTCTGTATGGATTAAAAGTTTTTTATCTTTTATATCTTGTGTTCCATTAAATCTAGGTTTTGAAAAAATATTTTTATATTTTAAAATATGCCCTTTCATCTCATCTTTTTGAAATCTACTTTCATATTCTTTGAATCCATTTTTAAAATCTTTTAATGCTAAATACACTGTAGCTAAATCAAAATGTGCATTTACAAAATCTGGTTTTAATTCTATTGCTTTTTTATATGATTTTATTGCATTATTCATTTGTCCTAGGTTTTTATATGATGTACCTACATTACTATATGCATTGTATCCTTTTGGGTCTAGCTTTATAGATTTTTCATGCATTTTAATAGCTTGTTTATAATCATATATTTTATTGTAAACATTTCCTAGGTTCGTATAAGCACCTGCATGTTTTGGATTTTTTTGTATTGCTGTTTCAAGAGCTTTTATAGCTTCTTTGTATTTTTTAGCTTTATTAAGTGCTGCTCCCATATTTGAGTATGCTTCATAATATGTTGGATCTACATTTAACACTATTTGAAATATATTAGCACTTTTTTCATACTCTTTTATTTCATAAAACAACACTCCTAGATTATTAATAGCTTTTGTATATTTTGGATTTAGTTTTATTGCCATTTTGTATGCCCCAATGGCATTTTCATATTGTTTTACTTTTTCATATAAAAGTCCAATATTATTATAAAATTCTGCATTTTTTCTATCACATCTTATTGCATCATAAGATGCTTGAATTGCTTTTTGGTATTGTTGTTTTGATTTAAAAGCATTTGATAGGTTGTTGTAAATAAATCCATTTAATGGATCTATTTGAATAGCTCTTATATAAGCTTTTATTGCATCATCAACTTTTCCTAAAACTTTTAAGTTTACACCAAGACCATTATATATATCACTATACATAAAATACTTTTTTCTAAGCTCATCATATATCTTTGCTGCTTGTAAATACTCTTTTTTTTCATATAACTTTACAGCTTTATTCATATTTTTTTGTAATACTTCTGGTAATATTATTTTTTTGTTATTTTGTATTTTTAGTATAAACTTTTCACTTTTTAAAATATCTAGTTTTATTTGATTAAATTGATTTACCAACAATGGATAAATATTGATTTTATTTTTTGATATTTTATTATTTATTATATATGCTAAAGCATCTTTTTTCATAGATGCTTTAATAAGTGCTATATGAGATAATGGATCAGAAATATATCCTAGTACTTCAAGACAAACTACACCATCAACTTTTAGTCCATTTAAAACTGCATTTTTTAATTGTAAAGGAGTAATAGTAGTGTTGTTTTTATTTGAACTATTTAAATCAACACTTATTATTTTACATTCATTTAATTTTAGCTGTTTTTTTGTAGCTTTTTTAAGCATACAACCATAATCTATGATTGTACTATTTTTTGTAAAATCTTTAAAATAACTATTTATATCATCTTCAAAGTTAAATTTATTTGTATCTTTATTCATTATTTTCCTTTTATACTAAATCAATAGTTAAATCTACAGTATTTCCACTTCCATCATCAAATGTATATGTCGTACCATCTGATAATGCTGCTTTTCTATCAGTTAAATCATCAGAACCATATTTTCCACTTCCATTTGTACCGTCATTGGCATCTATTAATTCTAATTTATCTTTATCTGAATCATTTAATTTTAATGTAACACCATCTGTTCCATTTGACCAAGCACTAACTAAATCATAATCAAGTGTCCACTCTGATTTAGTTCCACCATCACTAGTATCATCACCTACATTTATAGTTAATCCTGTCCAATCCATAGTTTCTATATTGCTAAAGTCATCACTAGCTCCAAATGCAGTATCAGAATCATTTGTTGTTGTAGAACCATTTATTTTAATGTTATCAGTTCCTGCTCCTGCATCAATTTTAAAATTATCAATATTTGAAAAATCAATTGTAAAGTTATCATTTCCATCAAGTCCATTTATATTTGATGATTCATCACCACTTATTGTTAAATCATCTGCTGCACTTGAAAGATTTAAGTTTTCAAATTCACTTAAATTTGTAAAGTCTAAATCACCACTAACTGCTGTACTTCCAAAGTTTAAGCTATCATCTCCACCTGCATCTACTATATCGCTAAATTCATTTCTGAAACTATCAAATTCATCTTTATCATCAAATGTAACAGTGTCATCACCACTATGCATATTTAAAGTTTCAATATTAGATACATTTATAATATTTGCACTATCAATTGTACCACTATCAGTGATATTTAAAGTATCATTATCTGCATCACCATCAATACTATCATTTATATCTAAATCTGAAATTGCCACATTTATTGTGTCATCTCCATCACCTAGATTTACTGTATCATCTCCACCATTTAGATTTATAGTTTCATTTCCTGATGTTCCTATTATAGTTTCATTTCCACTAGAATCAGTAATACTTAAAGTTCCAGTAATATTATTTGTAACACTACTTAAATCAATAGTTTCACCTGAAGCCATAGAGATTTCTAAATCTCCATCACCAGTTAATGAAATAGTTCCTGTAGTTTCATTTAAAATATCATTTAAATC
>Ga0256843_1000391_pt1 | contig 37592 bp, 37 predicted proteins | sample AlvinellametaG_FD_191572 | JGI IMG/M metagenome (GOLD analysis project Ga0256843, IMG submission 191572) | Pompeii worm associated microbial communities from hydrothermal vent at the East Pacific Rise, Pacific Ocean - Alvinella | ecosystem: Host-associated > Annelida > Integument > Unclassified ...
TTCCACTCCAAGAGAGAGCAGAGGGAATTCGTGTTTTTAGTGTTAAGGATGGCTCCTTAAAAGAGGTACTTATGGCAAAGTCTGCTGTCTATAGAGATGACTTTTGGTTTATAAAAGAGGCGGACATCATTACAAAGCCCGATGATCTTAGTTTTACCTCTACAGGTATACGCGTCACAGAAGCAAATGAGTTACAAATACTTGAAGGCTTCCGACCAAAGATGTTAGACCAAATTTATGAGGGGAAGGTAAACTTTACTATTAGTAATGCTATAGATGCACTCTTACTTTTAAATGAGCAAAATATTGACACTAGTAGTATTAAAGGGGCACTATACAAAATCTTTATTTACCCATTTTTTGTCCCTTTTTTAATTGTCATTATTTTCTTTTTTGTACCGATTAGTGTGCGTTTTTTAAATGTCTCCCTCTTTAGTTTTGGAGCTATTTTAGCAACACTGATGGTTTGGGGTATTCTTTTTACTCTTATTGAACTCTCAAATCATAAAACTATTCCGAGTGAAATGGGGGTTGTAGCCCCTGTAGTTTTACTCTTTTTAATCGCCTATCGGCAGTGGTCAAAGAGTGAAAAAATAACTTAACGCAACCATAAGCACATTTTTGATAAAATCACTTAAAAAATTTGGAAATTTTATGATTGATTTTAAAAAAATAGCAGATGAGTACCAAACACCACTCTACGTTTATGACTTTGACTATATGTCGGCACAATACCAAGAACTTAAAGAGGCATTTCGTGGACGTAAGTCCATTTTAGCGTATGCAGTAAAAGCAAACTCAAATTTGAGCGTTGTGAAACACTTTGCAAAAATGGGAAGTGGTGCAGACTGTGTCTCTATTGGTGAGGTTAGACGTGCTTTTTTAGCAGGTATTCCCGCTTATAAAATTATTTTTTCCGGTGTTGGAAAGAGTGATGACGAAATTCGAGAAGCAATTGAGAGAGATATTCTCTACATTAATGTAGAGTCAGAAGCAGAACTCTCTCGTGTTGAAATGATTGCAAAAGAGCTTGGAAAAGTCTCTCGTATTAGTATTCGTGTGAACCCAAACATTGACCCAAAAACTCACCCTTACATCTCTACAGGACTTCATGACAATAAATTTGGAGTAGATCTTAGTAGTGCGAAACGTATGTACATTAAGGCAAATAATTCAGACTCACTAGACCCAGTAGGTATTCACTTCCACATTGGTTCTCAACTTACAGAATTAGACCCAATTCGCGAAGCTGCTGAGATAGTTGCAGATTTAGTGCGCTCTTTAGAGACGATTAACATTGAACTGAAGTTTTTTGACATCGGTGGTGGACTAGGTATTCAGTATGATGATGAGACAACAATTAAACCATACGATTATGCACAGGCTATTTTAGGTTGTTTAACTGCGCTTGACTTAACAATCTTATGTGAACCAGGAAGATTTTTAACAGCAAATGCTGGTTACTTTGTAACAAAAGTACTCTATGAAAAACAGAATGGTGCAAAGAAATTTGTGGTTGTAGATGGTGCTATGAATGACCTTTTAAGACCATCTCTTTATAATGCTTACCATAAAATAGAAGCCTTAACAGATGCTGAAGGTGATGTTCGTCCTGTAGATATTGTTGGTCCTGTTTGTGAGAGTGGTGACTTTTTTGCAAAAGATTACCCACTTCCAGAGCTAAAACATAATGACCTACTTGTTGTCCATAGTGCCGGTGCTTATGGTTTTGGTATGGGTAGCAACTACAATACACGTGGAAGAAGTGCTGAGGTTGCTGTTGAGGGTGATCGTGTGCGTTTAATTCGTAAACGTGAGAGTTTTGAAGATTTAATTGCATTAGAGCAAGAGTTTTTAGAGGACTAAGATGTACTTCATAGATGTTCAAGGGACGCTTATTAGCGACGCAGATAAATCTCCAATAGAGGGAAGTATCGCGTTTATTGAGCGACTCAACAGAGACTCCATACCCTACATGATTATTACTAACAATACAAAAAAGCCCTCTTTAGAGTTTTATGAGTATTTACAGTCTATTGGGTTTCGTTTCTCTTTTGAACACTATTTAGATCCATTAATGCTTCTTGAGTCTAGAGTTCCAAAGGATGCAGTAGCAGCCTATGGTGCTCCCGCTTTTTTAAAGACTTTAGAGTCTATGGGATACAGCATTAATTTTACAAATCCTAAGACACTCTTAGTAGCCATAAAAGAGGACTTTAGTGCAGATGAGTATGCTCAGATGATAGAGATACTTTTAAATGGTGCGAATTTAGTCGGTATGCATGAGACATCTATTTACGCAAAAAATGGTAAACGCTACCCAGGGGTAGGGGCAATTTTAAAAATGTTGGAGTTTGCTACGAGTAGTTCTTATGAGGTTGTTGGTAAACCGAGTAGTGCGTTTTATGCTCAAGCTTTAGCACTCTTACAAAAGCAAGAGAGTTCTGCTTCGTATGAGAAGATTACCATGATAAGTGACGATGTAAAGGGCGATTTGGGTGGTGCTAAAGAGCTTGGAATGGAGACACTTTTTGTAACAAGTGGTAAGTACAAAAGTGCACAAGAGATTGTTCCACTGTTAGAGGATGCGTTAAAGCCAGATGCAATTTATGCAAATATGCAAGAGATACTTGAGAAGAGATTCTAAGAGAGAAGGGGAGAGAAGCTATGAGTGAGAAAAGTGACTGGAAAACATTAGATGATTGTAGAGATGCAATTGACGCAATAGATAATGAAGTATTAAAACTACTCAATGAACGTATGAAAGTTGTTGAGAGAGTTGGTGAAATTAAAAAAGACACAGGTGGTGCTATTTACCGACCTGAGCGAGAAAAGGCCATTATTGAGCGCTTAACAAAAGAGAGTGAAGCGAGTGGAGGCCTTTTAAACGCAAGTGCAATAGAAGCAATTTTCTTAGAAATTTTTGCAGTTTCACGTAACCTAGAACTTCCAGAACGCATAGCCTACCTTGGTCCAGAGGGAAGTTTTACACACCAAGCAGCAGAGAGCCGTTTTGGTGCAATGAGTGACTACCTCTCGCTCAACTCAATAGAGTCAGTTTTTCGTACTCTTGAAGCGAAACGTGCAAAGTTTGGTGTTGTTCCAATTGAGAACTCTCGAGATGGTATTGTAGGAGAGACACTTGATTTACTCTCAAAATCATCTGTAAAAATTGTAGCAGAACTCTATATGCCAATTCATGTCTCTTTTGCAACGAAGGCACAAAAACTAGAAGATATTACAAAGATTTATTCGAAAGACAAAGGCTTTGGTCAGTGTCGTGAGTTTTTAAGTGAGCACGGTTTTCAAGATATAGAACAGATTCCAGTGGAGTCAACAGCAAAGGCAGCTATTTTAGCAGCACAAGATGAAAATGCAGCAGCAATCTGTTCTCACATTGCTGCGAAACTTTATGGTGTTCCAACAATGTTTGAAAACATTGAAGATGAGACAGAGAATGCGACACGTTTTGTCATTTTAAGTGATTTTAAAAATGGAATGAGTGAGCAGGATAAGACCTCTATTTTAGTGCGTTTAAGAGATGCAGTAAAAGCAGGTGCTTTAGTACACTTTTTACAAGACTTTGATGAAGAGGCGATAAACCTCTCAAAAATAGAGTCTCGTCCTTCAAAAGACAAAGAGGGTGGCTTTGACTACTGGTTTTACATAGACTTTTTTGGTCATATAGATGAGCCAAGAGTACAAAAAGTACTAAGCAAACACACCGATGAAGTAACATGGCTAGGAAGCTATGTAAAAGGCGAAGAGTAAAAGTTACGGCGAAATATAGATGGCTAGGAAGCTATGTAAAAGGCGAAGAGTAAAAGTTATGAGGAGAGAGAGTGAAATTTAATAAAAAATTAGAAAATATAAAAACCTATGAGGCTGGTAAGCCAATTGAGTTAGTAGTAAGAGAGTTCGGTATTGAACCAAAAGATATTGTAAAACTCGCTTCTAATGAGAACCCGTATGGTTGTGCTCCAAAAGTACAAGAGGCAGTAAGCAATATTGTGGCAAATATGGCACTCTACCCAGATGACAGCATGATGAAACTCAAAGGTGCATTAGAGAAGCATTTTGAAGTTGCACAGGAGAACCTCATAATTGGAAGTGGGAGTGACCAGGTCATTGAGTTTATTATGCATGCAAAAGCAGATGAAAACTCAAAAGTACTCATTAACTCTGTAACCTTTGCAATGTATGAAATTTATGCAAAGCATGTAGGTGCAGAGATTATTCGTACTAAGTCTCAAGAGCATAATTTAGAGGAGTTTTATGAGCTTTACAAGCGTGAAAAACCTTCAATTATTTTTCTATGTACTCCAAACAATCCTACAGGTGATGCTATTGATGCAGAGAAAATGATGGCATTTTTAGAAAAAATAGATGAAAATACTCTTGTTGTTGTAGATGGGGCTTACATGGAGTATGCAGCACATAAAGATGCCAAAAAAGCGTTGCAACCAAAAGATCTTATAGCAAGATTTTCAAATGTTATCTATTTGGGAACATTTTCCAAAGCTTATGGACTTGGTGGTATGCGTGTTGGTTATGGTGTGAGTAGTCCAAAAATTATTCAAGAACTCTATAAACTTCGTCCACCTTTTAACATTACAACACTCTCTTTAGAAGCAGCTTCTGTAGCATTAGATGAGAAAGAATTTGTAAATAAATGTATCGAAATATGTTTTAGTGAGATGAAACGCTACGAAGAATTTGCACATAAGCAAAAAATAGATATAATAGAGAGTTATACAAATTTTGTTACTTTATGTCTTAATTCTCACCAAAATTCTACAGAACTTGCAGATGCTCTTTTAAAGAAGGGTATGATTGTTCGAGATTTAAGTGGTTACGGTATGAATGCAGTACGTGTAACAGTGGGAACACCTGAGCAAAATAGTCGCTTTTTTGAACTTACAGCAGCGTTATTATAAATTTTAATATGAGAAGTTAATGGATTTTAAGGTACTTTTTTCACAGTTAGTTGTTCTTTACGAAAAGCTCACAAAACAGCAGAAGCTCATTATTGCAGGTGCAGTTTTTGGTATTGTGGCATTTCTTATATTTTTAGTAGTTTTTAGTGCCGCTAAAACTGAAAAAAGTCGTTATGAAGTTCTTTTTGACTCTCTTAGCTCTTCGGATGCAGCAAAGGTTGTTGAACAGTTAGAAAAAGACAAAATTCCTTATGAAATTGAAGAGAATAACATCATTAAAGTACCTAAAGATGTTGTCTACAAAGAGCGAATTAACATCGCCTCTTTAGGGATTCCAAAAGATAGTGGTGTCGGTTTTGAGCTTTTTGATAAGCAGGAGTTTGGGGCAACAAGTTTTGACCAGACAATAAAACATCTTCGTGCATTAGAGGGTGAACTTGCTCGTACTATTAATGCACTAGCACCTATTCAAAGAGCTACTGTCTCTTTAGCACTTCCAAAAGAGACTCTTTTTGTCTCAAAACAGGTCTCTCCTACTGCATCTGTTATGTTAGAGATGGTAGAAGGTCGTTCCCTCTCTGCAAAACAAGTGAGAGGTATTAAAAACCTTGTTGCAGCTGCTGTACCAAAACTCACACCTTCTAATGTTATTTTAGTAAGTAGTGATGGAAATACACTTGGTGATGAAGAAGAGATGGCACAAATGGGTGAGCTCTCAGCTGTTCAGCAGAGCTACAAAATTAAAGAAGAGAGAAAACGTCAACAGAAGATTTTAGAGGTTATATCTCCTTTTGTTGGTGGTAAAGATAAAGTAGTGGCACAGGTCACCATAGAGTTTGATTTTTCAATTAAAAACTCTACGAGTGAGGTGTATGACCCTGAGAATGTAGTCAGAAGTGAACAAGTTAGTGAAGAGAAACGCGAGGGGAGCACACCAGAACAAGTAGGTGGTGTTCCAGGAACAGTAAGTAATATTGGGCCAGTTAAGGGAATTTCGAGTAATAAAACAACACAGAAGTATGAGAAAAATACAGGAACAACAAACTATGAAGTAGGCAAAACTGTGAGTACTACTAAGAGTCAGTTCGCCCGTATTAAAAGAATTACTGCTGCGGTTGTTGTCGATGGTAAGTATAAAGAGATTACAGATGAAGCTGGAGAGAGTAAGGTTGAGTATGTAGCTTTAAGTGAAACAGACTTAGCGGCACTTACTTCTCTCGCAAGTCGCTCTATAGGAATTGACAAAAACCGTGGTGACCAGATAACTGTGCAAAACCTCCAGTTTGACCGTAGTAAAACAGAAGCTCCTATTGATGGTGTTTCTCAAGCACAAATATATGTGAGTACCTATTTAGCACCATTCTCTGGAGTCTTTAAATATATATTTGTACTTCTTCTTTTACTGATACTTTACAAAAAAGTTATCTCTCCTTTTGCAGATAAAATGCTTGAAATCTCCAAAGAAGAGGATGAGTTAAAAACACCTGTTCTTGATATAGAAGATGATGAAGAAGAGGATTTAGTAGAAAAAGTCCAAGCTATGCGTAAAAAAGTGGAAGATCAACTTGGTGTAGGTGATAATTTTGATGAGGATGGCCTCAAGTATGAAGTTATCTTAGACAAAGTTCGTAATATGGCAGAAGAGGCACCAGAAGAGATTGCTTCTCTGCTTCAAGCACTTCTAAGTGAAGAGGCTGAATCTGGACAACCAAAAACATAATAAAGGGTAGATATGTCTAATTTAAATCAACAACAACGTGCAATATTTGATGAGATGTCAATGGCTGAGAAGATAGCTATTCTTTTATTACAATTGGGAGAAGAGAGTACAGCTGCAATTTTCTCTGCTATGAATGTTGATGCTATTACTGAAATTTCTAAATACATTGCACAAAACACAACAGTGGACAGAGGTGTTGCTACTGCAATTTTAGAAGAGTTCTATGCAATTTTTCAATCTGGTCAGTACCTTACTGCTGGTGGTATGGAGTATGCACGTGAACTTCTCTACAGAACACTCGGATCAGAAGAGGCGAAAAAAGTTTTAGAAAAACTGAGCAAAAATATGCAAAATACACAAAATTTTGCTTACCTTTCTAAAATTAAGCCTCAACAGCTTTCAGACTTTATTATTAATGAGCACCCTCAAACAATTGCACTTATTTTAGCACACATGGATGCAACAGAGGCTGCCGATACACTTCAGTACTTTCCAGATGATTTACGTAGTGAAGTTGCTATGCGTATGGCAAAACTTGGAGATATTTCTCCTTCTGTTATTAAAAGAGTCTCTGCGGTACTTGAGTCTAAACTTGAGTCTCTTGCATCTTACAAAGTTGAGGTTGGTGGACCTCGTGCTGTTGCAGATGTATTTAACCGTCTTGGTGCAAAAAGTTCTAAAGCTACCTTAGCAAACATTGAACAGGTTGATGAAGAGTTAGCAACACTTATTAAAGAGATGATGTTTACCTTTGAAGATATTGTTGCACTCGATAAAGCAGCGATTCAAGAGACACTTAAAGCTGTAGACAAAGCAGACCTTATGCTAGCACTTAAGTCCTCTCCAGAAGAGTTAAAAGAGAAGTTCTTCTCTGCTATGAGTGAACGTGCTCGTGCTGCGTTTGAAGAGGAGATGCAGTTCCTTGGTGCAGTGAAAATGAAAGATGTTGAAGCTGCACAGAGAAAAATTGTTGAGGTTGTAAACTCTCTTGCTGAAGCTGGAACTATTCAGATGGGTTCAACTGAAGAGATGATAGAGTAATAGTATGGCAACAGTTATCCCAAGTGACAGACTAGAAGCTCATAATGTCAATAAGTACAATTTTAAAGTTATAAACATAGCAAAAGAGCAGGAACAGAAAAAACCTTCATCTCCTGCAAATGCTTCAAAAACTCAAGAGAAAGAGAAAATTACAGAGGTGGACTCAAGTGCACTTAGTAGTAGCTCTAAAGAGTCTCTCATTGAGTCCCTTATGCAAAAGACAGATGAGATGTCCTCTAATTTTATTAAGTTACAGATGAAGCTTGAACAGAAAGAAGAGGAGTTTGAAGCTACTTTAGCAAAGGCTAAAGAGGAGGCTTTTGCACAAGGTCTTGAAGCTGGTTTAGCAAAAGCAAAAGGCGAACTCGAAGAGAATAAAGAGAAGAGTCTTGCCCTCTTTAGAGAGTCTGTGAAAAAGCTTGATGAGAGTGCGCACTCTTTTGAGAATGCGTTAGAGGGTATAAAAAATGAACTAGTAGCAGCTGCTGTAGACATAGCACAAGAAGTTGTAAAAGTTGAATTGAGTGAAAATTCAAACAAAATTGCCATTCTTTTAGCTGATGAGCTTATGAAAGAGTTACAGAGTGCATCGAAGGTAACACTTAAAGTAAATCCAGCAAACCATGGAGCGATTTCTGAGCATATTGGAAATTTAGATTATGTGAGTATAGTTTCAGATAGTGCGGTAAGTGAAGGCGGTGTCATCATTATTAGTGATGCCGGAAATATAGATGCTCAGATAAGTAAACGATTTGAAAGAGTAAAGAGAGCAGCATTAAGTGAGTAAAAAAGAGATGAATATAAAAGAGAAAAGTATAAAAGAGCTTGAAGTTGTTTGCCAGGATATACGAAATGAAATTTTACGCGTAGTGAGTAAAAATGGTGGTCACCTCAGTTCAACACTAGGGGCAACAGAGTTAATAGTCGCAATGCATAAAGTTTTTGATAGTAAAAAAGATCCTTTCATTTTTGATGTAAGTCATCAATCCTATGCTCATAAACTTTTAACAGACAGATGGGAAGATTTTGAATCTTTACGTACCTTTGATGGACTGTGTGGTTACACTAAACCTAGTGAAAGTGAACATGACTATTTTGTTGCAGGGCATAGCTCTACATCTATCTCTTTAGGGGTAGGTGCAGCGAAAGCAATTGCCATAAAAGAGGAGCAAGATGAGAGAATTCCTGTAGTTATGATTGGGGATGGTTCCATGACTGCTGGTATGGTTTACGAAGCATTGAATGAACTTGGTGATAGAAAATACCCAATGATTATTATTCTTAATGATAATGAAATGAGTATAGCAAAACCAATAGGAGCACTCTCAAGAATGCTCTCTTCAGCTATGGCATCACCCTTTTACCAACGTTTTAAGAAAACTACTGAGAACTTTGTAGACAATTTTGGTGAGGGTGCTCACTACATTGCTAAACGTATGGAGGAGGGTTTAAAACTTATTACTCCTGGGATTATGTTTGAAGAGATGGGAATTGACTACATTGGTCCTATTGACGGGCATAATCTTGAGCAGCTTATAGATATTTTCACAACGGCAAAAAATCTTAAAAGACCCGTTATTATTCACTGTCAAACATTGAAAGGTAAGGGGTATGAAATTGCAGAGGGGAAAGAGGAAAAATGGCATGGTGTCGGTCCTTTTGACTTGAGTGATGGTAGTAGTTCTAAGAAAAGCTCTACAAAAAGTGCAACGAAAATTTACACAGAAGCACTTTTAGCACTTTGTGAAAAAAATGACAAAATTGTAGGTGCTACTGCTGCAATGCCTAGTGGTACTGGTCTTAGTGAGCTTCTAGAGAAGTATCCAGATCGTTTTTGGGATGTTGCAATTGCTGAACAGCATGCCGTAACAAGTATGTCTGCTCTTGCAAAAGAGGGTTTTAAACCATTTTGTACTATCTACTCTACGTTTTTACAACGGGGATATGATCAGGTAATTCATGACACTTGTCTTATGGATTTACCAGTCGTTTTTGCCCTTGATCGTGCTGGAATTGTGGGTGAAGATGGTGAGACACACCAAGGTGTTTTCGACATTAGTTTTTTACGTGCCATTCCAAACATGACACTTTTTGCACCAAGAGATGAGAAGAGTTTTCATCAGGCAATGGCGTTTGCTGCATCGTATGAACACCCATGTTCTCTTCGTTATCCACGTGGCTCTTTTACACCAACAATGTTACCAGAATCAACAAAGTTTGTCTTAGGGAAGTCTCAACTTTTAGTATCTCATGAGAGTGATATACTCCTCATTGGGTATGGAAATGGTGTTGGTCGTGCTTATGAGACAGCATCTCATTTAGATGAGGATGTTTCTATTTTAGATTTACGTTTTGTAAAGCCACTCGATAAAGATATGCTACGAAGCCTAGCAAAAAAACACTCACAATGGTTTGTTTTTTCAGATAGTGCTAAGATGGGTGGTGTAGGGAGTGCAATTTTAGAGTTTTTAGCAGAAGAAAAAATTCTCAATGTCTCCCTTACCTCTTTTGAGTATGAAGATAGTTTTATTACACATGGTAATACAAAACTAGTAGAAGAGTCTTTAGAACTACTTCCTGAGCAGTTAGCAAAAAAGGTTAAACCTTAGTAACTTACTAAGTTTACTTGACTTTAAAAGAGAAAACTCTTATTATTACAAAAAATAATAAAGGGTTCCTCATGCAGAGTAAATCTTGTCCTATATCTTTACTTCGAGTAGACACAAATGTTGCTAGAATTTCCGCATTTTATGTAGGTCTTTTTCTTCTTCTCTTTCTCATTACTCATTCACTATTTATACCGCTCTTTTTAGTAGGAGACTTTGCAATAAGACTTTTTGGGAAAAAAGAGTTTTCACCTATCTATTTCTTAGCCCTTTTTACAAAAAAACAGTTAAAACTTTCAACAAAAATGGTAGATGCCGCACCTAAGAGACTAGCAATGCTCTTTGGTTTAGTCTTTGTCATTGCGATTACATTTGCTAGTTTATTTCATGCAGTTGTTGTAACTTATATACTTAGTATTGTTCTTTTTGCTTGTATAGTTTTAGAAGTTGCTTTTTCCTACTGTTTAGGGTGTGAAATATACCATCTTTATAAAAAGGTTTTTGTGTAGTGGTCTCTATCTCTACTAAGGGTGTTTATGCAGTTGCAGCAATGTATACACTCTCTAAATCTCCTCATGAAAAGCTTATGCAAATTAAAGAGATTGCGGCACTTACACAGATTTCACACGGTTATTTAGAACAGATTTTAGCAACATTAAAAAAGGCGAATCTTGTGGTGAGTATTCGAGGTGTCAATGGGGGTTATAAACTCGCAAGAAGTGCACAAGAGATACTTCTTTTAGAAATCATAGAGGCACTTGAGGGGAAAATGTTTGTACCACCTGAGAGTTTAGGTGCGAGTGTTGTTCTTGATGCTTTTTGGAGTGACATTCAAGAGAAAAGTCGTGCACTCTTTGAAACGAAACTCTCCGAACTAGATAGCTCCTATCAGGTCTCTTTTTATGAAATTTAGTCGCTCTCTCTAAGCATAACAACACCAGCAAAACGCCCCTCATTACCATCTCTTCTGTAGGAGTAGAGTTCTTTAGTACAGGCACTACAGCTATGAAGCGTCTCTATGTTTTTCTCTACAACTCCTTCTTGAAGAAGTTGTTTCATAATAATTTGTGTCACATCTAAATAATAGCTTCCCTCTCTTTTTGTAAGGGCATACTCTAAAGAGAGTGCTTGTGCTTCTTTGTAAATCTCTTCGCCCACTTCATAGCAACACTGTTTAATATTTGGACCAACAGAGACATGTATGTGCTCTTTTTTTGCATCGAATTTTTCTGTAAAAACATCTAGAACCTCTTTCACAATGTTTAAAAATGCACCAGCTCTTCCCGCATGAGCAACTGCTATAACATTTGTGTCTGGTTCAAAAAACAGGAGAGGTGTACAGTCTGCAACCATTACCATAAGGGGTTTGTTTAGTTCATTTGTTATGAGTGCATCACATTGAGGAGGTGTATGAAAATTCTCATCATGACTTACTATATAAACAGTGTTGGAGTGCACTTGTTGCATATGTACAAGTCTCTCTTTGTCATAGTTGAGCTTTTTTGCCAACTCTTTATGGTGAGTCATTACTCTCTCTATTTTATCTTCTATATGAAAGGCGATGTTTCCATCCTCTCTACTTGTAAAATAATGTAAAAGATTTGGAAATTTATTTAATAATTTACTTTGAATAATTTGCATATAATGATTATAACAAATTTAAAGGTTACAGTTTGAGTAGAGTAAGTAGTTTAACACCAACTTTAGATGGTACATCGAGTGATGAGAAACGCGAAGAGATCCGAGACTATTTTCAAAATACATTTACACTTTTTGAAAAAGTATTTGAGTTATTAGCTGATGAGAGTGTTTTTTATCAAAAATCTGAAAAGACACGTCACCCTATGATTTTTTACTATGGACATACTGCTACATTTTTTATTAACAAGCTCATAAGTATGAAAATCATTCAAGAGCGCATAAACCCAAAGTTTGAGTCTCTTTTTGCTGTTGGTGTGGATGAGATGTTTTGGGATGAACTAGATGATGGTCTCTACCAGTGGCCAAGTTTAGAAGAAGTAAAAGCATACCGTAAGAGAGTTTTTGAGCTTGTAAGCAAGCTAATTATGAACTTACCGTTGGTCCTACCTATTGAGGAAGAGTCTGCAATGTGGGTTGTTTTAATGGGCATAGAGCATGAGCGTATTCACATTGAAACATCTTTAGTACTTCATAGACAAATGCCCTTAGATGCAGTTGTTGAACATGCTCTTTTTCCTCTTTGTCCAGAGAGTGCAGAGGCAAAAGAGAATAGTATGGTTGCCGTAGAAGGGGGAGAGGTAGAGTTAGCTGCTAACCCTAAAGAGTACAGACTCTATGGTTGGGACAATGAGTATGGAGAGAGCAGAAAGTCTGTAGATGATTTTCTTGTCTCAAAATATCTTGTGAGTAATGGAGAGTACTTAGCGTTTGTTGAGAGTGGTGGTTATGAGAAAGAGGAGTACTGGGACGAAGAGGGGAGAGAGTTCTTACAAAGAAGTGAGATACTTCATCCTCCTTTTTGGGTAAAAAAAGAGGGAAAATTCCTCTACCGTACACTCTCAAAAGAGATACCTATGCCACTTAACTGGCCTGTAGAGGTCAATGCACTAGAAGCAGAAGCATTTTGTAGGTACAAATCTCAAAAGGAGTCTCAAGAGTACGTACTCCCTAGTGAAGTGGAGCATCGTCTTTTATATGAGCGAGGAGCTAAAGGTGCACTTCTCTATGATGAGACAAGGGCAAATGTGAATTTTGCACACTTTAGTAGTAGCATGCCTGTAGATAGCTTTGCGTTTACACTTGCGAATGGTGAGTCTCTGTATGATATAGTGGGGAATGTGTGGCAGTGGAGTCGTACACCAATTGAAGGGTTTAAAGGCTTTAAAGTACACCCTGCCTATGATGACTTTTCTGTTCCAACATTTGACACAAAACACAATATTATTTTAGGTGCCTCATGGGCTAGTAGTGGAAATCTCATTACAAAACATTCACGTTATGCGTTTAGAAGACATTTTTACCAAAATGCAGGTTTTCGTTATGTTATTAGTGAGACAAAAGAGGAGAGAGAAGAGATGTATGAGAGTGATACTTTAGTTTCACAATATTGTGAATTTCAATATGGAGAGAACTATTTTGGTGTAGAAAATTTTGCACAAAAAACAGTAGCCATAGCAAAAAAATTTATAACAAAAAAAGAGAAGGCACTTGATCTAGGTTGTGCAACGGGAAGAGCAAGTTTTGAGTTGGCAAAAGATTTTGAACATGTTGATGGTATTGATTTTTCTGTTCGTTTCATACAGGTAGGGACACAGTTACAAAAAGAGGGAACTGTTCGTTTCTCTTCTGCAGAGGAGGGGGAGCTTGTGACTCCAAAAGAGGTAAAACTCTCAGAGCTAGGGTATGAAGATGTCAAAGAGAAGATTAGCTTCTTACAAGGGGATGCTTGTAACTTAAAACCTCATATTTCTGGGTATGACCTTGTTATAGCGACAAATCTTATAGACAGACTCTACAATCCTTACCTCTTTTTAGAGAGCATTGCACAGAGAATGAATGAGGGTGCAACTTTAGTGCTTACATCACCTTACACATGGCAAGAGAGCTCAACGAAAAAAGAGTTGTGGTTAGGGGGTTACAAAGATGAAAATGGAGAGGAGGTCCATACTATAGAGACATTAAAACGACTCCTCTCCTCTTCCTTTGAACTTGTACATATTGAAGATGTAGAGTTTGTCATTAAAGAGAGTGCTAGAAAGTTCCAACATACAATTGCAGAGTTAAGTGTTTGGAAAAAAAGATGAGTTATGACTTCAGTACTTCTGTAGATAGAGCAGATTCAAACGCGGAGAAGTACAGACTTAGAGAGGAGTTATTTGGTACAGAAGATGTACTCCCTGTATGGGTGGCAGATATGGACTTGCATACGCCATCTTTTGTGCTTGAAGCAGTAAAAAAGCGTTTAGAACACCCAGTTATAGGGTATGAGGAGGTGCCAAAGTCTGCGTTTGAAGCACAGATAGCATGGTTACAAAGTGAGCATAAGCTCTCTTTCTCTGTAGAGGAGCTTCTCTACTCTCACTCTGTTGTTGCTTCCATGGCTGTTGCTATAGAGGCTTTTACACAAAAGGGGGAGGGTGTTATTGTTCAGACACCAGTCTACTCTCCTTTTTTTCACTCTGTTTTAAATTTGGAGAGAGAGTTGGTAAAAAACCCACTCTCTCTAAGTACTTCAGGGGAGTATAGTTTTAACATAGAGGATTTAGAGCAAAAAATAAAACCCTCTACGAAACTACTCCTTCTCTGTTCTCCACACAATCCTGTTGGAAGAGTCTGGAGACGAGAGGAGCTAGAGGCTATTTTAGCACTATGTCTAAAACATAATATTGTCGTTTTTAGTGATGAAATACACTCTGATTTAGTTTATGCTCCTCATAAACACATACCTTTTGTCTCTTTAAGTGAAGAAGCAAAACGAATTACTGTGACGGCAGTAGGTGTTGGGAAGACATTTAACATGGCTGGTTTTGCTATGAGTAGTGTTGCTATCGCAGACAAGGCACTTCTTGCACAATATAAAAAGGCATATGAGCGTGTCCATTTTGCACAAGGGTGTGTACTCTCTCATGTAGCGTTTGAAGCTGCATACAGAGAGGGAAAAGAGTTTAAAGAGTCATTGCTACTGCATCTACATAAAAACTATAAAGCCTTAGAAGCATTGGCTCAAGAGTATAGTGAGTTTCTTTCGCTCACACCTATAGAAGCAACCTATTTAGCTTGGTTGGACTGTAGAAAGATGGGTTTAAAGGACAAGGAGCTTCGTACATTTTTTGTACAAGAGGCTAAGTTAGGTTTAAACGCAGGAATTAGTTTTGGAAGAGAGGGAAGTGGGTATATGCGCTTGAATTTTGCTATTTCCTCTGCTAGAATGTCAGAAGTAATTCAAAGGCTGCAAAAAGCCTTTGAAAAAAGAAGGAAGAGTATTGGCAAAAATTGATTGGGATGAGTATAAACAGTATAAACAGTTTAGTGTAAAAAAAGATAATTTTGAAATTCTTCTAGAGTTTATTAAGAGTTACTATAATCTCGTACATGCACAGGGGATTTACGACATGCTTCGTGAAGATGAAATTGCACAACTTATGTTAAATAAACGTTCCATAAAAGATGCAGAGGGTTTAGAAGCGTACCTCTTTTAAGCTTTTGTTATGCAGAAATCATTAGAGAAGATTACCGCGTTTATTTTACAACACCATGTTATGACACTTGCTACACAGAGTAATGGTGTTGTAAGTGCCTGTTCTCTCTTTTATGCATACGATGTGAAGAGTCAAAGTTTTATTGTTGCTAGTAGTGAAGATACAGAGCATATTCAAAACATAGAAAAATCTTCGCAAGTTGCAGGAAATATTTTACTAGAGACAAAGAGTGTTGGTAAAATTCAAGGTTTGCAATTACGTGGGGAGTTTACCCTTTTAGAGAAAGAGCATTTAGCCTCTCTTTACTTTCAGGATTTTCCCTATGCAAAACTGATGCGTCCAACTCTTTGGAGCATTAGAGTAAGCAGCTTTAAGTTTACTGACAATAGATTAGGGTTTGGAAAAAAGCTTCTCTGGAAGAGAGAGACTACTTCTTAAGTGGTTTCTCTCTGTACTGAGCACACTCTATACCACTACTTTTAAAGACTACCATGGAAGGTATCTGTGCTGACTTAAAACCATAGGCCTTACACCCATGCGGTTTACCATTTTCCCAAGTAACATAATATGACTGACATCGTCTACAATTAATTCTTTTCATAATTCGTATTTTAGCATATTTAGATACAATAAATTTATAAAAAAAGAAGGTCTATTGAATGGATAAAATATTGTTAATGTTACAGTTACAAAATCAGCTTAATGATGCTACAAATGGTGAAGAGTGGACAAAAGGTGTGACAAAAAATGGAAAAAGCATTAATTGGAAACGCTGTATTTATATGGAGTGTGCAGAGATGGTTGATAGTTTCTCATGGAAACATTGGAAAGCGATTGACAAAGCACCCGATTGGGAAAACCACCAGATAGAAGTTATAGATGTATGGCACTTTATTATGAGTTTAGCTATAGAAAATTATGCTCAAGAGATGCGAGGGGGTGTTGAAGATTTAGCCTTGAATATCTCTCAAAGTAGCTCTTTTACAAAGGTAGAGAGTGCACAGGAGGCATTTGCACCGCAAAGTGAAGTTATAGAGCAGGTTGAAGAGCTTATTCGACTCGCTATAGCAAAGGACTCTTTAGATTTAGAAGCTTTAATTGAAAACTTTTTTACACTTGTTAGTATGAGTGGATTAAATTTAGAGAAACTCTATAGACTCTATGTTGGAAAAAATATTTTGAACCAATTCCGTCAAGATAATGGCTATAAAGATGGTAGCTATGTAAAGGTATGGAACGGAGAAGAGGATAATGTCGTTATGAAACGCATTTGGGAAGAGAATGGAGACATTAAACCTGAAAACCTCTACAAAGAGCTTGTAAAAGCCTATGCAAATGCAACAAAGAGTCTCTAGTTGCAAAGTGTTTTAGAAATTGAACAGCTCTCTTTTGGTTATACAAAAGAGAAGTATCTTTTTCAAAACCTCTCACTCTCTCTTAAGAAGGGAGAGATTAAAGCAATTGTAGGGGAGAGCGGTGCTGGAAAAAGTACACTTTTTGAGCTTATTTTAAAAAACTTAAAACCCTCCGAGGGCTCCATAAAAGTTGCGAGATGCTCACAGGTCTTTCAAGACCCCTACAACTCTTTTCATCCAAGCTATAGACTTCTCAACCAGATAGAAGATGTTGCGTCTTTAGAGGGCTTAGAGTACTACTTAGAAGTACTGAATTTAGAGAAAAAGTTTCTCTCTAAACTTCCTCACGAACTCTCTGGAGGACAGCTACAAAGAGCCTCCATTTTACGGGCAATGCTGATGAAGCCAGATCTTTTACTTTTAGATGAACCAACATCAGCTCTTGATAATGTTATTCAGTTAGATGTTATGAAGATGCTCATGAAGCATTTAGAGAGTATGGGAATGCTTCTTATTACGCATGACATGGATCTTGCATCGTGGTGTGCCGATGAGGTTATTACGATTTAAAAAATGAGTTGACTAAGTAGTAACCACTTCCTGCCATTATAATGGTACCAAAAAGGTTGAGTGCCATATTTGTAAAAGCTAAAAGAATGCTTCCACCCTCTAAGAGTAAAAAACTTTCAATAGCAAAGGTAGAGTAGGTTGTGAGTGCACCTAGTATACCTGTCGTTAAAAACGATTTTACATGGACTGAGAGTGTTGTTGTATACATAAAGTAAGCAATAAGAGAACCCATTATAAAGCTCCCTAAAAGGTTGACACCCAATGTTCCAAAGGGTAAATCATGAGGAACTTTATGTGAAATAAGTCCATTAATGTAGGAGCGAAGTACTGCTCCAATAAAACCGCCACTACCTATGGCTAGGATCGTTTGCCAACTCATCATCATACACCTTTTGCATTTTTACTCTCAGCTCATTGAGCCAGTTTTCATCCTCTTTATCTGCAATAAAACTTTCTAAAAAAATGACAGTTATCGTTCCTGGAGAGTAGTAGAACTTTTTAATGTCATAATATTTAGCTGTCTGCATAAGAACAATTGGTTGGACTCGTAACTGGTACTTATCTGCTACAACTTTTGCACCATTTTTAAAGGGTAGTATTCTACCATCACGAGAACGAGTACCCTCTGGAAACATAGTAATGACACGACCCTTGTTGAGTCTATCTTTCGCATTTTTGAGTAGTCTAACAAGTGAGGTTTTACTTTTTCTTTCTATGGGAATATCTTCAGGCATACTCATAGCGAGTCCAAAGAAAGGCACATCAAAAAGTTCTTTTTTTGCAACCCAAGAGAGGTCTTTTTTAGAGATAGTCTCAAGTACTGCTATATCTAAGTCACTCTGATGGTTAATGAGGTACATCTGTGCTGCAGGATCCTCTTCTCCTTTTACCTTTGTTGAGAAAAAAGTTGTGAGCCGTACATACCAAGCTGCAATTTTTCTTGCATAGGGACGAGGAAGGATAGGGTAGAGCACTATCATAATCACTAAAGATATAAAAATATTGAGTGTGGCAAAAAACCAGTTAATATGAGCAAATATCTTCATTCTTTACCCATCCTATACGTTCGTTTTTTAATTGCACTTTTACAAAGTTTTTTACACTACCTTCTTGGAGAAGTCTCTGTTTTGTCTGTGTTGTTTCAAAAATAGTTCCATTCTCTACAGGAAGGAGACGAATTTGTGTCCCCTCTTTTATGCAGATTTCTTTCTCGGACATAGCAAGTGATGCAATGTATATGAGCGGAATAATAATAAAGATAAGGTAGATGTACTTCTTTCTCCAGAGTATTATAAGAAGACCAAAGAGGGCAACTGCTGCTGCAATTGCCATTTTAAGACGCTCTTTTGATTGGTCTTTTGGTTTAAGGTCACTCTGTGTTGTCACACTGTCATCATCGACTACAATGGGAATTGTTAAGGTAACAAAACGGTTCTTTAAAAGGTTAAAGTAAGAGAAAGAGAAGTTCTCTATGCGTTTATCTATAACAAGAAAGTAGGTTACTTTTGAATTGAGGTAAGATTCTTCTAGTGACTCTATACCCTGTTTGTAGACATTGTTAAAGTGAATAGCTCCAATGTCTGAGTTAATGGCAGATGCGACAAAAACAATAATGTTATGCTGTTGGTCATAAGATGTTGTTTTAAACTCTTGCAGTGCAAAATTATTTGCTATGATGTTTGAGAAGTTTTTCTTAGGGTTAAGAGTAATAATATTGAGCTTTTTACCCTCAATAATAGTAGAGTTGTACTCTTTAGAGGCAATGAGTGTTGCATTTACATCTGGTAGTTTTGCCCAGCTTTGCGTACTTAGTAGATAAAAAGTGTCATAAAAATACTTACCCTTAGTAACTCTTTGAGGGTCTTGTGTAAGCACTTTTAAACCACTTAGATTGAAAAAATCATAATGTATGTCTTCAAAATCTCTCACAGTGGAGAGAGATTTTAAAGTTATTGGAAAGATTTCACCCTTCACAACCCTCTGCGGTACATCTTCATAACTGAGGTAGATGACTTTATTTGCATGCAGAGATACAAATATAAAGAGAGTAAGTAGAAGGTACTTCATCACGATGCTAGAAAACCTTTGAGCATATCTACACCATCATCACTACCAAGAATAGCTTCCATGGCACGTTCTGGGTGTGGCATAAGACCAAAAACATTTTTCTCTTTGTTACATACGCCTGCAATAGAGTCAACACTTCCATTAGGATTTTTTACATTACCTTGCTCATCTGAGTAAGTTAAAAGAACTTGGTTGTTCTCATAAAGTTCTTGAAGACCAGCTTCATCAATGTAGTAGTTTCCATCATGGTGAGCAATTGGAATATTAACAACAGAACCTTTTTCTAATTTTTCTAAAAAGATATTGTCATTATTTTCTACTTTAAGTGTATGGTGCTTTGAAATAAAGTGTAGACTCTCATTGCGTTTGAGTGCTCCGGGAAGTAATCCAGACTCCGTAAGTACTTGAAAACCGTTACAGATTCCTAAAACTTTTCCACCATTGTTTGCATACTCTTTTACTGCTTTCATTACAGGACTAAATTTTGCAATAGCACCTGAACGGAGGTAGTCACCATAAGAGAATCCACCAGCAACTACTAAAAGTTCTGTATCTGCTGGAATAGACTCAGATTTATGCCAAATAATCTCTGTCGTTGCACCAAGAGACTCAAAAGCATGTTGTGTGTCATACTCACAGTTCGTTCCTGGAAATTGAAGAATAGCTACTTTCATTATACAAGCTCGATAGTGTAATCTTCAATAACAGTATTTGCAAGAATCTCTTCACACATTTTTTCAACATCTTTCATAGCTTCTTCTTTGTTGTCTGTGTTGAGTTTAAGCACAATTTGCTTTCCAACACGTACATCTTCAACACCATTGAAGTGAAGTGAGTCGAGTGCATGGTGCACAGCTTTTCCTTGAGAGTCAAGAACTCCTGCTTTTAAAGATACATTTACGATTGCTGTTATCATTGTCTATTTTCCTAATATTCTATTTAAAACTTGCTCATAAGCTACAGTAAGCCCACCTAAACCTTGGCGAAATCTGTCTTTATCCATTTTTTCACCACTTTCAATGTCCCAAAAACGACAGTTGTCTGGTGAAATTTCATCAATAAGGATGATATTTCCATTACTATCTTTTCCAAACTCTAGTTTAAAGTCAACAAGGTTAAGACCTTTTTCTGAGAAGTAAGGTTTTAAAATGTCATTTATTTGACGAGCCATACGACGAAGTTTATCTAACTCATCTTGGTAGTCAACAAGACCTAAAATAAGAGCATGTTGGTCATTAAGTTTTGGATCACCTAAATCATCATCTTTGTAATCAAACTCAACAAGTGTGAATGGAAGTACTTTCCCATCTTCAATACCGAGGTTACGAGTAAGAGAACCAGTAGCGATATTTCTAACAATAACCTCTATAAGAATTACATCTGCTTTTTTATGAAGCATATGGTTGTCATCAAGCATCTCAACAAAGTGAGTAGGGATACCATTCTCTTCTAAAAGTTTAAAAAGTTCAGTAGAGATTTTATTGTTCAGTGCACCTTTTCCAGCTTCACTTGATTTTTTCTCACCATTAAATGCAGTTAAGTCATCTTTAAACTCTGAAATTACAAGGTTTTCATCATCAGTAGACCATATTTTCTTTGCTTTTCCTTCGTAGAGTAACTCTCTTTTTTCCATTGTGTTCTTATCCTTTTATGATTACTAAAGCTTTGATAATATCAACCGCTTCTTTGAGTTGAATATCTTTGTTTAGCATTTCTGGCGTAATTATATCTTTATTTACTTTTTTATCTTCTTTATTTGTCTCTTTTTTTCCATCAACTTTCTCTAGCTCCTCTTGAAGGTGCTTTTTAAGATCTGCTTCTTTAATGGAAAACTCATTTTTATGACTTTTTATCTCACCTGGTGCAACTTCTATGTCAGGGTTTACACCTACCGCTTGAATAGTTCTTCCACTTGGTAAGTAGTAACGTGCTATAGTAAGTTTAATAGCTTCTTCTTTAGTAATTGGAAGGACAACTTGTACACTCCCTTTCCCAAAAGTTTTCTCACCCACTAAAACAGCACGTTTATGGTCTTGGAGTGCACCACTTACAATTTCACTTGCACTAGCACTTCCTCCATTGACGAGAACAACAAGTGGTACATCTGTAATAGTTGTAGATGCAGAGGCATCGTAACTTTTGTTATCTCTCTCATCGCGTCCTTTTTGAGAAACAATATTTCCATCACTTACAAAAAGGTCTACTAAGTCTACTGCTTGGTCAAGAAGACCACCAGGATTATTTCTTAAGTCTAAAATAATCCCTTTAGTATTTTTATGTTTCTTAATCGCTTCAGTTACATCATGTGCTACTTTTTGGTCAAAACTTGCTACACGAATGTAAAGAATATTTTCATTAATAGTTTTTGTATAGACAGACTCTATTGTTATCTCACCTCTTACAATATGTACAACAATAGGTTTGAGTTCTCCTTTACGTACAATAGTTACGTCTATAGGATCCCCAATTTTACCGCGCATTAAAGAGACAGCTTCATCAATGGTCATCCCTAGTGTAGATTTGTCATCAATTTTTAAAATAATATCTCCAGATTTAAGACCAGCTTTGTCCGCTGGTGTTCCATCTATAGGAGCAATAACTGTGAGTGCACCATCTTTCATACCAACAGTAATCCCAAGTCCACCAAATTTTCCACTGGTTTGTACCTGTAGTCTTTTGTAGTCTTTTGCTGTGAGGTAGTTTGAGTGGGCATCTAAATTTTTCATCATACCATCAAGTGCTTTGTCCATAAGCTCCTCAATAGTAACTTTGTCTACATTGTACTGTTCTACAATGCTAATGACTTTTGTGAATTTTGCAAGAGCTTGTAGTCTTGAAGCTTCACTCTCCTGTTCACTATTTTGTGCAAAAGCACTTGAAGAGAAGAGAAGACTCATAGAAAGAGCTACCGATGCAAACCCTAATGTTATTAATTTTTTATTTTTCACTGCTTATCCTAGCGCTAGTTTTAGAAAAGATATTATACCTGCTCTTGTTAAATAGTTGATGAAAAGTTCAAAGTTCAATTTTAAGTTACCTTATTTGTATATAATGTCAAACAAATTCTTCAGAAGGTTTTATATATGCAAACAATTAAAGAGTATTTAACAGGTGATCATCGAAAGTGTGATGAAATTTTTGCACAAATGGAAGCAAAAGCGAGTGATTCACTTGCAGATGCTCAAGCATTAACAGAAGCTTTCGTAGCAGATATGGAGAGACACTTTCAAATGGAAGAGCGTGTTATGTTCTTAGAATTTGAAAATAAAACTGGTATGGTGCAGGGTCCAACAGCAATGATGAGACAAGAGCATATGCAGATGAGAGGCTTAATGCAACAACTCTTAGATGCAATACAAGAGAACAATCAGGACAAGTTTTTTGGAACATCTGAAACATTAATGATCCTTCTTCAACAACACAATATGAAAGAGGAACAGATGCTCTACACAATGGCACAGCAACACTTAAGTGCTGAGTCTGACAGAGTAGTTGAAATGATGGACTCTTTAATAGTCGAGTAGGTACAAGAATTTGGATTTTCAAGGTTTATCTGTAGATCAGGCACCCCCAATATCAGCACCACTGCGTTTCTTTTTAACGGCACCTCTTTTTGGTGTTATAGCTGGAGTCCTTATGCTTATGAGTGACCCAGCAAGTTTAATGAGTCGTTTTTCAATGGACTCCATTATAGTGACACATGCTATTACTATTGGTATGTTCGCGTTTATTATGCTTGGTGCTCTGACTCAGATGTTACCAGTTCTTGCTGCAGCTAAAATTCCAAAAGTAAAAGCAGTTACACTTTTCTCTTACCTTCTTTTAACATTTGGTCTTTTAGCAATGATTGTTGGATTGAAATTTCAGATAGACTCTGTGACTTCAGCAGCTTACCTCTCTTTAGGAAGTGGTTTTTTAACTATGGTTGGTGCTATTGCTTACTCTTTAAAAGATGTTACAAACTTTACCGCAACCATTCGTGGAATGGCCGCAAGCCTTCTTTTTGCTTTTTTTATAGGACTTATGGGGGTGTTTTTACTCTTTGAGTATGCTAGCAATTCACTCTCCGAGTACCACCAACTGATAGCTGACATTCATAGTGTATGGGCAATTTTTGGCTTCTGTGGACTCCTCATAATTGGTGTTGCCTTTCAGGTTTTACCAATGTTTTATGTAGCACCTAAGTTTAAGAGGTTTTGTAAAAAAAGAGTTGTTAATCTCATAAGTATAGGCTTGTTTATTTGGTTAGTACTTAACATCTATGCAGATGGATATACACTCTATGCAAAAATGTGGATTGCGACATTTTTTTGGGCTTTTGCAACTGCCGTCTGGGTGAAGTTTAACAAACGTAAACGCCCAATTAGTGATGTAACTGTTTGGTATTGGCGTGCAGCAAGTATATTTTTAACTTTAGGCTCGTTTTTATGGATTTTTGATGAGTTCTTTAAACATGAGTATATTGTTATGGTAGGTATCTTAATTGGTGGAGGTTTTATCCTCTCTATTATGATAGGTATGCTTTATAAAATCGTTCCTTTTTTAGTTTGGTTTCATTTAAACGCGATGGGGTACATGAGTATTCCTACCCTTAATGAGATGATAGATAAAGGTTTAGCAAAAGTACAATTTACACTTTTAATACTTTCATTTATAGGGTTTGTATTTGCTTTTTATATGCCACTTCTTTTAGTGCCTTCTGCAGCATATTTTATTATTAGTATGTTGATTTTAGAGTACAACATTATTGCACCAGTTCGCATATATAACAAAACAAAAAAGAGTAAACCAGATTTTGATATGAGTATGTTTCAATAGATAAAAGGAAAAAAATGGCAAAAACAAACAATATTATTTTCATAGGTTTTATGGGCGTTGGCAAGGGTAGTGTAGCTCGTGAAGTTGTGAAAAACTCTAGCTATATGGCAATTGATACCGATGATCTTATTGAATCTATGGAGAACAGAAAAATCAAATCGATTTTTGAAGATGAGGGTGAAGCATATTTTCGTAAACTAGAAAAAAATGTTGCAAAATGGTTAGAAAATAGTGTAAAAAATACTCTTATTTCAACTGGTGGAGGCTTTTACAAGCAGAAAAATCTTAAAAATATAGGTATAATTGTGTTTTTAGACTCTCCTTTTGATGCAATTATTGCACGTATTAAGGCACATCCAAATGCAGCAAAAAAACTTAAAAAACGTCCTCTTTTAGCAAACTTAAAAAAAGCAAAAGAGCTCTACAACGAGCGTCGTCCAGAGTACTTAAAGCTTGCAGACATAGTTATAGATGTGACAAACAAAAGTGCAGAAGCTTGTTCTAAAGAATTATTAAAAAAGGTAAAAAAACATGGGTAAAGGCTTACTAGTTTCACTACTCCTAACAGGAGCACTTCTTCAAGCAGCTACAATTGAGTGGATAGAGAAGTTTCCAACGGCTACATTTAAGGCACAGGAGAGTAAAAAACCTATTTTATTTGTTGTCACAACACATAAAAATGATATAACAAAAAAAATAGAGAAAGACTCCTTTGCAGTAGAGATGATAAAAAACCGTTTTATTCCTGTTGTTTCTTATAAAGATTCTTCAGGGTTTATTCCTCGAAGTATCTATAAGCCAACTGCACCTTCTATTTGGTTTTTACAGCCAACGGGTACTATTATGTACAAGCAAAGTTCTTATGAAGGGCATGTCCTTTTAGAAGATTTAGACACAGCTTTAACTATTGTAAATAGAGATGTTTTAAATAGGTTAGAGTATGAACGTATGTCTAAACTTCCTTATGTTTTAGATGTGGATTTTCCATACTACACAAACCTACAAGAGGCTGAAAAAGCCTCTGCAAAGAGTAAAAAACCAATTTTTTTACTTGTAGGGCGTAACACATGTAAGTACTGTGTAAAACTGAAAAAAGAGGTTCTTGTGGAACCATCTGTAATGAAAAGATTAGAAAAAGAGTTTGTTGTTTTAGTTTTAGATGCAAACAAACCTGTGCCCTATGCATATAGAACACCAGGTATCCCTGCTGTTTGGTTTTTAGACTCTGAGGGGAAACCTTTTGGAAGTCCTTTAGTTGGTTTTGTACCTAAAGAGAAGTTGACAGCAAAAATGTCACAAGTAAAACAAGAATTAAAAAAATAAAAGAGTAAATTATGATGTTTATAAATACAAGTGCAACTACGTTTGAAGAGAACTTTCAAGAGTTGTTAGGTCGAGGTAAAATGGATATGGCTCAAGTAGGGGCTATAGTTGGTGGAATTATTGATGAAATTAAGAGTGATAAAAACAGTGCATTAAAACAACATATTGCAAAGTTTGACAACTGGAATCCTGAGAGTGATGCAGACTTGAAAATCTCAACAGCCTCTATGGAAGCAGCATATAAGAACATAGACAAAAAACTCTTAGATGCACTTCACCTAGCTTATGAAAGAATTAAGGCTTACCATGAGAAACAGAAACCAAAATCGTGGTTTGACACGGAAGCAAATGGGACAATTTTAGGTCAAAAGGTAACAGCTGTTGATAGTGCAGGACTTTACATTCCTGGTGGAAAAGCAGCATACCCATCTTCACTTTTAATGAATGTCATTCCTGCTCAAGTTGCGGGTGTTGAAAAAATTGTTGTCTGTACACCAACACCAGACAATGAACCAAATGAACTCCTTCTTGCAGCATGTCACCTTTGTGGTGTAAGTGAAGTCTACAAAGTTGGTGGAGCTTCTGCTATTGCTGCTATGGCATATGGAACAGAGAGTATTCCAAAAGTAGATGTTATTACAGGACCGGGAAATATTTTTGTAGCAACAGCAAAAAAAATGGTTTTTGGAGAAGTAAACATAGATATGATTGCAGGACCTTCTGAAATTGGTGTTTTAGCAGATGATAGTGCCAATGCTTCTCACTTAGCTATTGACTTACTCTCTCAAGCAGAACATGACGAGATGGCTAGTTCTATTCTTATTACTCCTTCAGAAAGTTTAGCAAAAGAGGTAGAAAAAGAGATAGAGAATTGGTTGAAAAAACTTCCTCGTGAAGAGATTGCAAGAAAGTCTATTGAGGAGAGAGGTGCTATTATTGTTACAAAAGACATGGATGAAGCTGTCGCTCTTATGAATGAGATTGCTCCAGAGCACTTAGAAGTGGCAACACTTTCTCCTTTTGAACTGCTACCTTACATTAAACATGCAGGTGCTATCTTCTTAGGACACAACACACCAGAGGCAATAGGAGACTATGTAGCTGGACCAAATCATACACTTCCAACAGGGGGAACTGCTAAGTTTTACTCTCCACTTGGTGTTGAAAACTTTATGAAAAAAACATCTATAATCTCTTTTAGTTCACAGGCTATAAATGAGATTGGTGAGGAGTGTGCTCTTATTGCAAATACAGAGGGTTTAACGGCTCACGAACAGTCTGTACGTGTAAGATTGACAAAATAAACTCCTAAATAAGCGATAGAAATATTACTATTGCTTATTTACCCACCTTCAAGTAAATAATCAAAAAATTATCACCCTTTTATAACTCTTTTAAGCTTACTTAGCTAATATTAGAACAGTAAAACAAGCCCTGTATCCCTATATAAGGGCTTCTTTTAAAAGTAATTAGTCGTAGTTATAAATCTTAAATTAGCCTCAAAAAGGCCAAAGGAGAATATATGCAATTAGGTTTCCTAGTTGATTTACACCTGTGTATGGGTTGTAAAGGTTGTGAGATCGCATGTAAAGTGGAGAATGAAGTTCCACTTAGTACATGGAGACTTCGTGTTAAATATGTAGACGTGGGTACATTCCCAGAAACAAGAAGAACATTTACACCTCTAAGATGTAATCACTGTGAGAATGCTCCATGTGAAAGAATCTGTCCGGTATCTGCACTTCACTATATTGAAAATGGTATTGTGAACATAGATAAAGAGCGTTGTATTGGTTGTGCTGGTTGTGTAATGGCTTGTCCTTATGGAGCAATCTATATTGATCCTCAAACACAAACTGCAGATAAATGTACATACTGTGCTCACCGTGTTGCTTCGTCAATGATGCCAGCTTGTGTTGTTGCATGTCCTGTTCAAGCAAATATTTTTGGTGACTTAGATGATCCTACATCAAATATTTCTAAATATATTCAAGTGAACCAAGGAAATGTTCAAGTACGTAAACCTGAAAAGGGAACTAATCCTCATCATTTCTATGTTGGTGGTGGTAATGTAACACTTAACCCTCTTGCTTCTCATAGAGTAGATGGTCACTCTCTGTTTAACAAGATAACAACACTTCCAGTAGGAGGACACCACTAATGGTACATGAAACATTAGCAGCAACAAATGCTGTAGTAACTTTAGATGTAGCGATTCCCGGTATTGTATGGCCTTGGCTAGTAACAGTAAATATGTGGGCAAAAAGTATTGGTACAGGTGTAATTTTTATGCTTTTCCTTTTACTTAAGAAGTACCCAGAGCAAGCTGGAAGTTTAAGATTTCCAACAACAGTAGTATCTATTATTTTTATTCATATATTTTTACTGTTTACACTTGCGGATTTACACCAACCATTTAGAATGTGGCATATATTCTTCTACCCTCATGTAACGTCAGCAATTACAGTTGGTGCATGGATGGCAACAGCATTTGTTGGTTTACTTTTCTTACTCGCGTTTCTCTCTTTCATTAAGAAAGACAATGCTGCGTTTGATAAAACTCTTCCATGGGTAGTTGCATTAGCAATTCCTGTAACACTTTATACTGCGGGTCTTATGTCTCAGTGTACAGCACGTGAGTTATGGCAAATGCCAACAGAGTCAGCACAGATGATTTTTGCAGCACTTCTTTCAGGTTCAGCGTTTATGATCCTTATGAGTGGTAACAAACTTAACTGGGAAGCAAAGAAAAGTCTTTCAAACATTTTAGCACTGAGTGCATTTATGTCTTTTGTTCTTTATATGTCAGAGTATGTATTTGGACCAATGAAAGCTGAAGAAGTTGCAGCTGTATTAGAGTATGTTAAAGGTGACGGACCATACACAGTTATGTTCTGGTTAGGTCAATGGATGACTTACTTATTACCAATGATTCTTATCGCATTAAGTCGTTCTTCAAAAAGCGAATCAATTTTAAAACTTGCAGCGATTTTAGCATTAGTGGGTTTAGCAATCGTAAAACACGTATGGCTAATCATTCCACAATTATTACCAATGAGTTAAGGAGAAACTATTAATGTATTTACAAAGTAGAAGAACATTTTTAAAAGGTGCTGCATTCAGTGTTGCTGGTGCCGCTATTGCAAAAGGTGTATTTACAGCTGATGCAATTGCAGAGTCTGTAGAAGAAAGTAAATTTACAAACACTCCAGATTCATTATCATTCTATCCTCCAATGGAAGAGTGGGCTGACTTTAAAGAGTTAGATGGAAATGACTGGAAACGTGGTGGTATTGAACGCCACGGTGTGAGAAGTGAATCTAATCCAGATGGTATCGAAGTAAACGACTATACTATCGTTCCAACTGCTTGTTCAAACTGTGAGGCATCTTGTGGTTTAACAGCATGGATTGACAAAAAAACTTTTACAGTTAAAAAGTATATGGGTAACCCACTGCACCCAGGTTCTCGTGGTAGAAACTGTGCAAAAGGTTATGCTACACAGAGTCAAATGTATGATCCAGATCGTATAGCATTCCCACTTAAACGTGCTCCGGGTTCTGCTCGTGGTGAAGGTAAGTGGATTCGTACTACTTGGGACGAAGCTATGACTACTATTGGTAAGAAAATGGGAGACACTTTAGCAAAAGGTGACGAACTTTCTAAAAAATCAGTAATGTTCCACGTTGGTCGTCCAAATGAGAATGGATTTACTGGTAAAGTTTGGCATACACTTGGTTGTGATGCATTTAACTCACATACAAACATCTGTTCTTCAGGTGGTCGTACACCAACTATTCAATGGGCAAATGATGATAGAACATCTCCGGATTGGGCTAACGCGAAGTTAATCTTCCTTAACTCTTCTCATGCGGCAGATGCTGGTCACTACTTCCAACAGTCAGCTTCTTTCATTGCAGATGCAAGACAGAAGGGTGCTAAACTTGTTGTTATGGATCCTCGTATGTCTAACTCTGCTGGTATGGCAGACCTTTGGATTGCAGCATGGCCTGGTACTGAACCTCTTGTATATCTCTACTTAACGCAGAGAATTCTTAACGAAGGTAAAGTAAACCGTGATTTCGTTAAAAAATGGATTAACTGGGAAGTTTTCTTAGATAATAAAGCATACCTAGAGTACATGGTACTTAAAGGTTATATCTCTAAAGTTCCAACTAAAAATGATTTCGATGCATTCTTAGATACACTTCAAGAGCTTTATACTCCATACACATTAGAGCATGTAGCAAAAGAGACACATGTTCCTGCATACAAACTAGAAGAGCTTTATGACATGTTCATTTGGGCTGGTACATCTGTGTCTTCATACTTCTGGCGTGCTGCTGCAGCGGGTAACCGTGGTGGTTGGATGAGTGGTCGTACAGGTTACTTAGCACTTGCTATGCGTGGTGCTATTGGACCTGAGGGTGGTACTTTCTTCCACCACTGGCATGTTATTTCTGTTGCTGGTAAAGGTGGTAGTTCAACTGTTGGTCAAGGTAAACGTGGTGCAGATATTCCTAAAGTAGATGTGTACAATGAACTTACATGGCCACCAGAATGGCCTCTCTCAACTTATGAGATGTCGTTCCTACTACCTCACCTTCTTTCAGATACTGAGTGGCAACAAAAATGGCAAGCAAAAGGATTAAATGTTCCTACGAAGCTTTCTGTTTGGATTCCACGTATGTACAACCCAGTATGGATTAATCCAGATGGTTTTAGATGGATTGAGACGATTAAAGATGAATCTAAAATGGAACTTACATTTAACCTCTCTCCAACTTGGTCTGAGACTAACTGGTATGTGGATTATGTTCTTCCTGTTGGTTTAGCTGGTGAGCGTCATGACCAACACTCAGAGGCTACTATGCCTGCTCGTTGGACATCTTTCCGTCAACCAGTAATGCGTGTTGCATTAGAAAAAGCTGGATGGAAACCAAATAATCCTAACCGTGCTACTCTTGAAGCACACATTAAAGCTGGTCTTGGTGAAGTTTGGGAAGAGAATGAGTTCTGGTTCGATATGTGTGTTAACTACATTGATCCAACTGGTAAACTTGGTGTGAAGAAAATGTGGGAATCTAAAAAGAATCCTGGTAAACCTGTTACAATTGCTGAGTGGTATGATGCTGCGTTTGGTGACAACTTACCAAATCTTAAAGCTACTGCAACTTCAGACGAGCGTTACAAAGACAAAGAGTTCCCTGTTTATGAGTACATGAGAGATCATGGTGCTTGGATGGAAGAGAATAAAATCTACTCAGCACAAGAACGTGAAATTAAAGATGATGGGCATAACTATATTGCACATGGTCATAAATATAACAAACACCATGTTGAAATTAACAAACGTACAGGTGTTATGTCTGTTGAACATGATGGTAAGAAAAAATCTATCGGTATTGAAATTGATGGTAAGAAGTATGAAGGTTTCGCTACACCTGATAAAAAACTTGACTTCTTCTGTGAATGGCTTGCAGATGATTGGAAATGGCCAGAGTATGCTATTCCATTCTACCCAAGAACACCAGAAGAGAAAAAACGTATGCCACATATCGTTTCTCATGTAGACCATACTTACATGACGGAAGATAACTCATACGCACTTAACACTGTGTTCCGTTTACCATACAACATCCATACACGTTCTGGTAACTCTAAACACTTAATGGAAATCTCACAAAATCATGACCCGATTTGGATTTCTACACCAGATGCTAAGAGACAAGGATTTAAACGCGGAGATGCAATTCGTGTAAGAATTGTTGATAGTGTTACGGGACTTGAGTCTGGTTTCTTTGTTGCTATGGCTGTTCCAACTGAGGGTGTACTTCCTGGTACTCTTGCTTGTTCTCACCATGGTGGTAGATGGAAACTTGTAAACTCTGTTACTATTCCAAATGGTGTAAGTGATGGAAAAGTTGACTCTCAACCAGTTGCACGTAACATGAACGATCCTAAGTTTATGGCTGCAAAAGTAGAGGGTGCTGGTACAACTGCTGGTCAAATTAAAATTGAAGATTACGAAGGAACTGGTGGGCTTAACAGCTTCGGTGTTCCATTAGGTGAACTTCAAATGGATGGTAAAGAAGGAAAACTTACGTATGTTGAAGGTATTAAACCTTTCCATGCTGAACGTTTCTCTGAATACAACCGTGACTCTGGAAATATCTGGTGGGATGGTCTAAGTGGTTCATGGCAAAATGCTGTGGCAGCTCCACACCCAGATCCAATTTCTGGTATGCACTGTTGGCACCAAAAAGTAATTTTAGAACCTGCACAAGCTGGTGATAAAATTGGTGACATTCATGTTAATTATGACAACAACTTTAAAGTTTATCAAGGGTGGAGAGACCAACTTACTCGTCCTCTTAACTCTGATGACAAACTACGTCGTCCACAACACATTAAGCGTCCGTGGGTACCTTTATCTGATAAAGCATACGCAGTTAATATCAAGAAGTAATCTTCTTGATATATCTATGTTCTGGAATTTTTCAGAACATAGAACTCTCTCACTTAAAAACTACTCCAGAACATTCTTACAAATAATCCAACACTACTTGTGTAACCAACTTCTGAAAAACGTAATGTATGATTTTTATCGTAAATAAAAGTTGTCGGATAGACAGCTACATTGAGCTCTTTAGCTAAAAGTCCATCTTTATCATTAATAACTTTAAAATGTAGATTATTCTCTTGCATATACTGGTGAATCTCATAGTCAGAACCTGAATTGACAGCAATTGTAATGACTTCAAAATATTGAGAGAGTCGTTCAATATTGTCTGCTTCTGCCTTACATACAGGACACCAAGAACCCCATACATGTACAAGTAATGGTTTTCCTTTAGGAGGAGTATATGTTTGCATAGTAATGAGTTTTTTATTCTCTAAATCTATCTTTTCCCCATGTAAGTTTTGTGATTTGTAAAGACTAATAGCGTTTGAGAAGAGAGTCATAACTACTAGAAAGAGTAGAATCTCTTTTATGTAATGTTTTAGTTTTTTCATAGTGAAAACCTTTTGTAAGTTGTGAATATTTATTTGCATATTTTTAATGGTTATATAGATATATACCCAGAAATTTTCTTTCTTATTAGTTTGAAAATGAAACAAGTATCTTTATTTTTAAGCATTTGAAGCACTGTGAATACGAGTAATAGAAGAGGTGTTTTCTTCAAAGTGTATGGCCTTTTGTCTCTATTTCATTTTAATAGATACTATCTTCTCAAAAAAAAACTTAAAATCTCGACTATTATCAATAAAAAGCTATAATTCCAGCAATGAAAAAGAAACCAGAATTTAAAGTAGAATCTCCTTATCAACCAGCGGGTGACCAACCTAAGGCTATTGAGACACTTAGTAAGAGTATACTAGATGGTAATCGTTACCAGACATTAGAGGGTGTAACGGGAAGTGGTAAAACACACACTATGGCACGAATCATTGAAAATGTAAAGATGCCAACCATCATTATGACACATAACAAAACTCTCGCAGCTCAGTTGTACTCTGAGTTTCGTCAGTTTTTCCCAAACAATCATGTTGAGTATTTTGTCTCGTATTATGATTATTATCAGCCAGAAGCGTACATCCCTCGTCAAGACCTTTTTATAGAGAAAGATAGTGCTATTAATGACGAGTTAGAGAGAATGAGACTCTCTTCCACTGCAAATCTTCTTTCGTATGATGATGTTATTGTTATTGCCTCTGTTTCTGCAAACTACGGTTTAGGTGACCCTGAAGAGTACTTAAATATGGTACAGGCATTAGCGGTTGGTGATGAGATAAACCAAAAGAAGTTACTACTGCGTTTAGTGGAGATGGGCTACTCTAGAAACGATACCTATTTTGACTCAGGGCATATTCGTGTGAATGGAGAGAGCCTTGACATCTACCCACCTTATTTTGAGCAAGAGGCTATTCGTGTAGAGTTTTTTGGCGATGAGATAGAAGCTATTTACACTTTTGAGATTATTGACAACAAAAAATTAGAAGATTTTAAAAACATAACAATTTATGCAACTTCGCAGTTTAGTGTAGGTCAAGAGAAGATGGCAAGAGCTATTAAACGCATAGAGGAGGAGCTAGATGAACGACTTGCTTACTTTCAAAAAGAGGGAAAACTTTTAGAGTACCAGCGTTTAAAACAGCGTGTTGAGTTTGATTTAGAGATGCTTCAGACGACAGGAATGTGTAAGGGAGTTGAGAACTACTCGCGTTTACTTACAAACAAAAAACCGGGAGAAGCACCTTTTACACTGCTTGACTACTTTGCTCAAAACAATAAAGAGTACTTAGTTATAGTCGATGAGTCTCATGTTTCTCTCCCTCAGTATCGCGGGATGTATGCGGGAGATAGAGCGAGAAAAGAGGTTTTAGTTGAGTATGGCTTTAGACTTCCTTCAGCACTTGACAACCGTCCGCTAAAAGCGGAGGAGTACATTAACAAGGCTCCTCACTATCTTTTTGTCTCTGCTACACCTGCGGAGTATGAGCTAGAGATGTCTGCTGTAAAAGCGGAGCAAATTATTCGTCCGACAGGCTTACTAGATCCTCTCATTGAGATAAAACCATCAGATAACCAAGTAGAAGATATTCATGATGAAATTAAGAAAGTAACTCAGAAAAATGAGAGAGTTCTCATTACTGTTTTAACGAAGAAAATGGCAGAAGCATTGACAAAGTACCTTGCAGATTTAGGTATTAAAGTACAGTATATGCACTCCGATATAGACACAATAGAGAGAAACCAGATTATTCGAGCACTACGTTTAGGCGAGTTTGATGTCCTTATAGGGATTAACCTCTTAAGAGAGGGACTTGACCTTCCAGAAGTGAGTTTAGTAGCCATTTTAGATGCAGATAAAGAGGGGTTTTTAAGAAGTGAGACAGCACTTATTCAAACTATAGGTCGTGCAGCTAGAAATGAAAATGGACGAGTTATTTTGTATGCAAACCGCATAACAGGTTCTATGCAAAGAGCCATAGATATAACTACAACTCGTAGAGAGGTTCAAGAAGCATACAATAAAGAGCACGGTATAACACCTACTACTACCATTCGAACATTAGATGAAAATCTAAAAGTGGAAGAGCATGGTGACCTCTATGCAAAACATAAGAAAAAAGACAAAATGCCTGCAAGTGAGAAAAAGGCATTAACAAAAGAGTTAATGCTAAAAATGAAGCAGGCAGCAAAAGAGTTAAACTTTGAAGAAGCAGCACGACTTCGTGATGAAATTCAAAAAATAAAACAGCTATAGGAAGAGAGTAGAATATGGAAGATACATTTAGTAATTTAGCAACGTATGGGTATATAGGACTTTTCCTCTACTCTTTAGGTGGTGGTTTTGTAGCTCTTATTGGAGCAGGGGTACTCTCTTACATGGGTAAAATGGACTTAGCAACTTCTATGGCTGTTGCATTTACAGCAAATGCTTTAGGTGACATTATGCTTGTGTATTTGGCTAGATACCAAAAAAGTATGATGATGGAAGGACTTAAAAAACATAGAAGAAAACTAGCACTCTCTCATGTTTTAATGAAAAAATATGGTTCATGGATAGTACTTATTCAAAAATTTGTGTACGGAATTAAGACATTAGTTCCAATTGCAATTGGATTAACAAAGTACGATATGAAAAAGTTTATAGTTCTCAATATAGCGAGTTCAGTTGTTTGGGTCATGGCTTTTGGTTTAGGGAGTTTTTATTTTGGAAAAATTCTTTCTGAGTTTGCACAGACAGTAAGTAACAAACCGTGGATAGCACCATTAATTCTTGTAGTACTTGGTGGAGCAACTTGGTTATATATGGAAAAAGCTACAAAAAAGAAGTAAAGAAGGGTAAGAGTAAATCTAAAAAAGTTTAGATTTACTCTTTAGAGAGAAGAACAACTGTTGGTTAAGAACCAACAATTGGACCAAATGGTGCGAAGTCTGGATGATCGCTGTCTTGATACTTTTTGTAGTTTTTAATAAACATAGCAGCAAGTTCATCTCTTGTTTTATCAAACTCTTCTTTATCTTCCCAAGCATTTCTAGGGTTTAAAATTTCAGGTTTGATGTCACCAAGTGTTTTTGGTACATGAAGTCTAAATGTTTTTGTTACATCAAATTCACTCTCTTGAATACTACCATCTAAAATAGCATTAATACAAGCACGAGTATCTTTAATGCTCATACGTTTTCCAACACCATACTTACCACCAGTCCAACCAGTGTTCACAAGGTATACATTTACATTGTGTTCATCAATTTTTTTACCAAGTAAGTCTGCATAAACAGTTGGATGAAGTGGTAAGAATGCCTCACCAAAACAAGCAGAGAAAGTTGCAACTGGCTCTGTAATACCACGCTCAGTTCCAGCAACTTTTGCAGTGTAACCACTTAAGAAGTAGTACATTGCTTGCTCTTTTGTTAGTTTAGAAACAGGAGGAAGAACACCAAAAGCATCAGCTGTTAAGAAGATGATGTTTTGAGGGTGTCCAGCCATAAGATCCTCTTTATGGTTTTCAATGTGCTCAATTGGGTAAGAAACACGAGTGTTCTCTGTTTTAGAACCATCTTCGTAGTCAACTTCACCATCACCATACATAACTACATTTTCTAAAAGAGCATCTTTACGAATTGCATTGTAAATTTCTGGTTCACTTTTACCATCAAGGTTAATTACTTTTGCGTAACATCCACCCTCAAAGTTGAATACACCATAATTGTCCCAACCATGTTCATCATCACCAATAAGTGCACGATGTGGATCAGTTGAAAGTGTTGTTTTACCAGTTCCACTAAGTCCAAAGAAAAGTGCAGTATCACCTTTTTCTCCAACATTTGCAGAACAGTGCATAGAGAGTTTACCCTCTAATGGTAACCAGTAGTTCATCATAGAGAAAATTCCCTTTTTAAGCTCACCACCGTACCAAGTACCACCAATAATAGCCATATTTCTCTCAACATCAAAAAGTACAAATACTTCAGAGTTAAGACCATGCTCTTTCCATTTGTCATTCACTGCTTTACATGCATTCATAACAACAAAATCAGATTTGAAAACTTCTAGTTCTGGCTCCGTTGGACGAATAAACATATTTTTAACGAAGTGTGATTGCCATGCAATTTCAGTAATGAAACGAATAGATCTTTTTGAAGCAACACTTGATCCACAAAAAACATCTGTTACATAGAGATCTTTGTTAGAGAGTTGTTCTTGAGCAACAACAAGAAGTTCATCAAATACTTCAGGACTAACTTTTTTATTAACATCTCCCCAAGCAATATATTTGTTTGAAGGATCACGATCTACAAAGTATTTGTCTTTAGGACTTCTACCTGTAAATATACCAGTGTCAACAGCAGTAGCACCTTTTTTTGTAAGTTTTACTTCACCGTTTTCAAGTTCATGTTTTATAAGTTCATCATAGCTAAGGTTATGGAAAACCTTACCGACATTTTTTAGCCCTAGCTCTTCTAATTCTGCTATCTTCATAATTTACCTTGTGGTATAGTTAAATTGGATACTCTCTTTTACGAGAATGACGTATCGTATATGTTTGAAATTATACTACTAATAAACATAAATTAAAAGTAAAATGGGGAGATTTGTCAAATATTTTCTAAAAGATATTGATATTAAAAAAAAGATTAAAAAAGAAAATTAGTTTAAGAATAGTGTGGTAGAATTCTACTTTCTAAAAATAAGTGATCGCGTAACTCAGCGGTAGAGTGCCACCTTGACATGGTGGTGGTCGTTGGTTCAAATCCAATCGTGATCACCATAACTCCAAGTCCACAAAAACTTACACCTACATACTTCTTATTAAAAGTCTATTTTATTACTATGACTCTGTTAACATAGAGATGTTTATTTTTAAAACTTCTACTCTTTGATGCCATTTTAAAGAAAAAAGAGTTTTGTGCTACATTTTCTTCTGATGCTCTTATCTTCCATACTTTTTCTAATTTACAT
>Ga0256843_1000392_pt1 | contig 37575 bp, 41 predicted proteins | sample AlvinellametaG_FD_191572 | JGI IMG/M metagenome (GOLD analysis project Ga0256843, IMG submission 191572) | Pompeii worm associated microbial communities from hydrothermal vent at the East Pacific Rise, Pacific Ocean - Alvinella | ecosystem: Host-associated > Annelida > Integument > Unclassified ...
CAATTCCACCCTGAACTCCCCTACCCTTAACCTCACTAACAGTCATACCAACATAACCAGCATCTGACAAGGCCTTCTTAACAATCTCCAACTTCTCAGGCCTTATAACCGCCTCAACCTTCCTCATCGTCTCACCTCATTTTTTAGTGGTTTAATTTTTGTTTAGTGATGATCTTGTTTTAATCATTTTTATTTTTATCTAAAAGGAAAAGAGATACTTTATTCCTTTATAATAAGAAGGAAAATTCCTTCTTTGGAAAAGTATATATTTAAGTGTTTCTATTAGAGGAATTAGGAAGATGGGTAGTAGGTAGGTCAATTCCTATAAAAGTGTTTGAGGTGAAAATATATGGATGGTGTTAATGTTTTCTTTTTTATGTGGGCTGCATCGTTGATATTTTTTATGAAGGCAGGGTTTATAGCGTTAGAAATTGGACAATTTAGGGCTAAAAACGTATCATATCATTGTGTTTTAAAGTTATTGGATTTGGCAGCGGTGTTTATCGCTTATCTATTTATTGGTTATGGGATCTCCTATGGTTTGGAGAATATACTCCCCCTGATAACAGGAACATTTAACGCTGATTTGGGAGCTTGGTGGATGAAGATGGTTATGTTTGCTGCCGCTGCTGTAACCATAATAACAGGAGGGGTTGCTGAGAGAATAAAAATTCTACCTTACTTTATTGGTGCTTTAATAGTTGGAGGTATTTTATATCCAATTGTTGAGCACTTGGTTTGGGGAGGCGGTTTTGCCAGTTTGATGGGAATTAACTTCCACGATTTTGCAGGAAGTGGGGCAGTTCATTTGTTTGGAGGTTTAGTTGGTTTAATGGCCGCTTATGTCTTAGGACCAAGAATCGACAAATATATAAATGGAAAACCGCAAGCAATTCCTGGGCATAATATTCCAATAGCCGTTTTAGGGGCTTTTATATTAGCGTTTGGATGGTATGGATTTAACGTTGGAAGTGCCACAGATCTATCAAGTGGTGTAGAGTTAGCAAGCGTGGCTTTGGCAACCACTATGGCCTTAGCAGGAGGAATTATAGGAGGAGCGTTGAGCTCAAGAAACGATCCTCTCTACACTGCCAACGGTATGTGTGCTGGTTTAGTCGCTGTTTGTAGTGGAGCGGATATATTTACACCAATTGGTGCTTTAATAGTTGGATTGATTGCAGGTCTTCAACAACCATTTACCTACAAGTTTATAGAGGAAAAGTTAAAGATTGATGACGTCTGTGCTATCGGCCCAGTTCATGCAATGAGTGGATTAATTGGGGTTATCTGTGCAGGAATTCCATTCTTATTAAGATCAGATGCTGTTTCTAAGGTCTCTTTAACTGGGCAAATAATTGGAGCTATTGTTATTGCTTTAATTGCAATCGTTGGAGGATTAATTATCTATAAAGGATTAGATCTAACTATCGGTTTAAGAGTCGATAAAGAAGCAGAAAAAGTCGGTTTAGATAGTGCAATCTTGCAAACAACTGCATACTCAGAAGAATAGATCCAATTCTCTTTACATACTTTTTAATTATCTTTTTTTATTATTTTTTATTATAACTCAGAAAAGCTCTAAATTAATAACGAAGAATAGGATATAGAAAATAGAAAATAAAGACAAAAACAAAAAAACAAAAAATTATCTTCTGACACTCAAAAACATGCATTTCAAATATTCCAAATTTCTGTTTCCTATTGTAATCGGATGATCTGGGGCTTGTCCCTTATAATCAACAATAACCATATTTTTTTTAGCTCTAAAAGCAGAAGAAATTACTGTTTTTTTAAACAACTCCTTATCTACATGATGAGAGCAAGAACAGGTGATCAACATCCTCTCCACTAACTTAATCCCAAGGTAGTTTAAAGAGGAGTATGCTCTCAAAGCATTTTTTAAATTTTTCTCTGTCTGAGCAAAGGCAGGGGGATCTAATATAACGACATCAAACCTCTCTCCATCTTCTATAAACTCTTCCATAATTTTAAATGCATTCCCTTCAATAAATTCATACCTATCCTTTGGAATATTGTTTAACTCCATATTCTCCTCAGCAGTTTTTAGAGCTTTTTTTGATAGATCAACTCCAACAACCTCAGCCCCTCTAATAGCTGCATGAACAGAAAAACCCCCCGTATAACAACAAATATCCAAAACCCTATCTCCCTCTTTTATAAACTTCTCAAGATATAACCTATTTTCCCTCTGATCCAAGAAAAAACCTGTCTTATGCCCTTTAACATTAACTTTAAACTTTGCCTCTCCTTCTTGAATAACCGTCTCGAATTTTTTGTTATCTCCGAAAATTTTATTCTTTATTTTCTCTCCTTTTTTTCCTTTTTTTACATATATGGTCTCTAAATCAGATAGATCAAATAATACCTCTATTATTTCATTTAAATATTTTCTTTCTATTAGTTTTGACATTAATTGCATTGCTCCGAGTTCATTGTATTTATCAAATATTATTGCCGGAAGGTCATCTCCCTCGGCATATATCCATCTATAAGTGTTTTTGTAGTTTAAAATTTCTTCTCTGTATAGTTTTGCATTTAATATTCTTTTATAAAAAAAATCGTAATCAATATCCTCGTTTTTGGTTGTCAATATTTTTATAATCACTGAATTTGGATTGTATAGGGCTTTTGCTACAAATTTTCCTTTGTATGTTAAAATAACAATTTCCTCTTTTTTTGGGAGATCTTCTTTATTTACTACTGCCTTTGTATAAATTATTTTAGAAAAATTTTGTATTGAGTTGTAAGCTCTTTTATCCACTTCTAACTCCACCAATCAGATCACCACTTCTTAATTTCTTTTAATTATTGAATCTTTTACTCTTCTTTATCATCTTTTTTGCTAACAAGATATGGAATATCATCTTTTTTATATACTTTAACTTTATCTCCTTCTTTTAACTCCATACCTTCAATTTTATCGAATTCATAGATCTCGTAGTTTTTATCATCCATTACCATTATATTTGGATTTGTTGAGATAACGGTTGCTGTTTCTAAGTCATTATCTCTTTTAGATATTTTCGTCTCTTTTTCAGCAATATGCCAAGGAATTCCTATCTTCTCTCTTCTGCTGTCAAGGGATTTCATATAAACCTTATCTTCTGTTATTGCACTAACGAGATAGGGTTTTTCTTTATAGATCACAACATCTCCCACTCTATACTCTGGAATTCTTACAGAGACGGTTACTCGATAGAGATCTTTACCACTATCCCTATCTACACCAATTAACGTAGCAGTTTCTGTAATTTTTCCTCCATATTTCTCCTTAATTCTCTGAGCCACATTTCTTGCTGCCCCTACTGAACCAAGTTGATAGTCCAATCCTTCTTTTTGTGGAATAAATTTAGAAATAAATGCCATCCTATCTTTTTTTAATCTTTTTAATAACTCTTCTCTGACAAATTTGTCCAATGTTTCTCTTTCTTCTTCTGTTAAATATCGATTCATTGCCCTAATTTGGAGGGTTGCCTCATAGTAGTTTGACATGAATCTTGAACACCTTGGACACTGAACCATTCTTATATGAACTTCAATATCTTTTTCTTCTGTTCTGTTCTCTTTTTCTCCAGGTAATCTTCCTTCTGCAATTATATGAACTGGAATTATTAACTTACTTCTCTTTCCTCCGGGAAGTTGTGTAATTTTTGGACAGATCTCAACATCCACCATAACGCTCTTTTTTTTAATTGCATCTTTTGTGGCGTAGTAAGCAATCTCTTCTAATATTTCATAGGCATCTTCTCCTTTTGGTGTTTGCCATACTTTTCTTTTGTAAGATCCGCACAGATGGCAGACCTCAACTTCCACTCTGTTTGGAACTTCTATTAATGGGTGTTCTTGGGCATAGCAGAGGGGGCATAAACCATCTATCAACTCATCCTCTGCTCCACATCTATAACATACTCCTCTAATTTTCATAAATCGATACACCTCCTTTTGTCATTTTATTTTTCTTTTCCTATAATTTTAATTTCATCTAAGTAATTAACATTGAGCAGTTTAGAGGCATTATCCATAAATTTCGAAATCTCTAAAAATCCTTCGCTGTTTATTAAGCATATTAAATCATCTTTTCCTTCAAAGTAAGAACTTACAAATTTACATTTTATTATTTTTTCAGTTCTAATTTTATTTTTTTGTTTGTGAATTATTTTTATTTTTATCTCATCCCCGTGTGTGAAAGATATTTCATCTTTTTTAATGTTGGTTATAATATTACCAAATCTATCGATATGTATAATTTTCTTTTTTACTTCATCTAATTTCACAAAATCCCCTAAACGCTCTCCTTTATATTTCCCTTCTTTTAAGATCTCAGCGCCGACTACTGCATAAATATCTCTTCCGTGGAATGTTGATGATGGGGAGTATTTTTCCTCATCTATCTTAAAAATCTCTTTAACTCCAAGTTTTTTTACAACATATGTAAATAATCCGTTGTCTGGCCCTACGAGATAATCTCCTCGTTCTGTTTTTATAACTATGGAGTTTCTCTCGCTACCTACTGTTGGATCTACTACTGCGATATGGACTGATGGAGGGAAGTGAGGAATTGATGTTAGGAGAACATATGCTCCGTGATATATGTTAAATGGCTCTATTTCATGGGATATATCTACGATCTTTATATCTTTATCTTTTAATATGGATATAATTTTTCCTTTCATTGCTCCAACGTATCCTTCTCTTGTTCCAAAGTCGGTGGTTAGTGTAATTATATTCATCTAAAATCACCAATTTTAATTTTTAATTTTTAGTAAATTGTTATGGATGTTGAAGTTATTAAGATATAAATATAAAAATAGCATAAAATAATGCATATATGAATAAAAATCAACAATAAAAAAATCAACAAATTAACTCTCTAAAAAATATTAAAATAAAATATGTGAAATAAATAATATAAAAAATGAGGAGTATTAGATCATGCCTAATGCATCCTCTATTATCAGCAGTTCGGGACCTGTGGTGTCTCCACCAACTACTGCTCCTTTTGAGTTTGCAATAATACAAGCTCCTACTGATGTTGTTCCTTTGTTTGCTGTTCCTTTTCCTATATATTCAACATCAAAAAGATCCTTTAAAAATTTAAGCTCGTCTTCTTCAACTAAGGGGTGTGTTAAACATCCTTTGTTTGTTATAACTGCATTACTCCCAACGGTTGGAAGTTCTGCTATTGTGCCGATCTCTACATCAACGTTTAGGTAATCTGCTATATCTTTTTTGAAATCTTTCAATTCTGGAGAGATAAGTGCTCCTTTATCGTTTGTTAGGATCAGGTTTCCCAAAGCCGTGTTTTTTGATTTTATTATGCCAATATTTAGATCTACTCCAATATCTCTTAAGAATTTTTTTATTTCTTCCATCTCTTTATCTTCGACAATTTTAGGCAATAGGAGACCATATTTATTCGCAACAGATAGAGAACCAATTAAAGAACTGCCTCCTATATTTGTTTGAAGGCATTGTGTTTTTAAAACGTTTGATACTTCTTCTACATCATCTTTATCCAAAAATATTGGAAGTAGTGTTATTTCCTCGGTAGTTAATGCCAATACACCGATTGTTGGAATTCCTGAGAAGTATTTTCTTATTATCATGGTTGATCACTTATTCTGCTAATGTTGCGATTACAACATTTCCTTCTTTAACTGCTTTAACTCTTACTCTTGCAGGTGGTTTTTGAATACCTCTCTCCCAAATTTTTTCGTTTAATTCACTATCTATCTTAACAATTTCTGCTTTCATATGTCTTTTTAAAAATTGCCTTATCTTTCTTATTGCTCTTGGAGCTCTCTTGTTTCTAACTGATCTGTTTATAACGTCTCTCAAAGGTATAGTGTAGATTCTTTCTTCCATAGTTAAACACCTCCAAAACATTAAGTGAATAAAAATAACTACCAACTATCATATACAAAATAGATATTTAAAGATTATGCTTATCTTTGTGTGGTTTAAATATTAATGAGTTGTGGTTTTTAATGCTGATGATTTCCTACTCTCATTCTGTTATATATTAAAAGATTAATTTTTTTAATTATTTATTTCAAATTCCTTAATGTATTTAGATATTCTTCCTTTCTAAGTTTTAATTCATTTATCTTTTCTTGAATATATTTTATCTCGTCCTCATTCTTATGGGTGGTCAATAACCACTCTAATCTTGTTATTTTCTGGTCTATTTCTACAATATTTCTTATAATGGTATCTTTCAATTCTTTATCCATTGTCCCCCTCCCCCCGAATAAAATTAAATTTACAATTTTTAAAAATCTAAAAAATAAAAAATTGTCTTACTTGGAAGTATGATTTAGATATACTATCTAAGATCGCTTATATACTTTTCGATCTTTGATATTTTTTCCTTTCCGATTAAGATTTCGAATAATTTAATTAATAACTATTTAAAAATTCTATAAATTTGCTTTATCTCTTTTTAACCTCACATAGTTTTTCTACAAAGTGATCTATATGTTCTTTTTTTATGTGGGGCATGACAACAACTCTCAATGCTTCAACACAGTTGCAAATTGAAACATATATTCCTTTCTCTTTGAGATTTTTACATGTTTCCTTGTAGTTTTCATCTCTAATTGCAACGATATTTAATATAGGATTTATAACGGTCTCGAATCCGCTCTCTTTTAACTTTTTAGTAAGGTAGAGGGTGTTGTCCATACACTCACTTACTATCTTTCTCTGCCCCTCTCTTCCTAAGTGTTTCAAAACAGCGTAGGTGCAAGCCCCTCCAAAGCCAACTCTTGTTCCTAAGATGGTTGCTTGTCTCGTTTCAGTCAGGTATGGGGCATTTACATCTAAATAGGATCTGTAAGTTTTATTTCTGAATAGTATACTTCCGCAGGGTATTGGACAGTGCCCCATCTTGTGTGGATCTATTGTTATTGAATCCACTCCCAACGAAAAATCAAATTTGTAGTTAATATTTTTTCTTTTATATTTTTCCTCCAAGAATGGAATTACTAAGCCCCCAAATGCTGCATCTACGTGGAGATAGATGTTATACTCTTTAGAGATCTTACTTAACTCTACAATATTGTCGATAGTTCCTAACTCAGTTGTTCCTGCAATTCCAATAATTCCATTTATTTCCTCATCTTCAACTGTATCTCTAACAAACTTTATATCCACTGTATAATCCTCTTTTAGAGGGGCGTAAATATAGTCAAAATCCATCATATCTCTTCCTTTCTCAAATGAAAAGTGGGCAGTTATGGGAAGTATAACTTTTGGACTTTCATTTTTTGACAGATCTTTTCTCTTTTTTTCTTTCCAAATATTTTTTATACATCTTAAAGCCATTAGATTAGCTTCTGTTCCTCCACTTACTATATGTCCGTAGGTGTTTTTTCCGTTCATTAGTGATCCGAGAAGTGAAACTGCCTTTTCTTCTAAGGTTTTTGTTCCTATAAACAACCCAGGATCTCCCAAATTTGTTTCTAAAAACATATCAACGATTTTTTTTGTAATTGGCAATACGTTGGAACACATAGATCCAAAGATCTTTCCATCTTCATATTTTAAATCCATCTGCCTATATTTTTTTAATTCTTCCAGTATCTCTTTCTCATCTATTCCTTTTTCTTCCATATCTCTCATCCTTCGTTTTTTATTTTTTTATTTTTATTTTTCATTAATTTTTTAATTAATTTTTTATTATTTTGCTTTATCTTATTTAATCATACATATTTATATTTACATTTATATCATTTTCAAATTTTTAGTTCAAAATCTTTTTAAATTGGGTTGTTAGTGTTTTTTATTAATCATTATTATCATGGTTTTATAACCTTTGGTATCAATCTACAAGTATATACAAACCTATAAGCATGTGAGAGTTGAGATCATGAAGATGGTTGTAGTGATAAGAAACGATCTTGGAATGGGTAAGGGAAAGATGGTTGCTCAGGGGGGTCATGCAATAATAGAAGCATTTTTAGATGCCAAAAGAAAAAATTCAAAAATAGTTGATGAATGGTTAAGAAGTGGACAAAAAAAGGTTGTAGTTAAGGTAAACTCGGAGAAAGAACTGTTAGACATTTATAACAAAGCGAGAAGTGAAGGGTTGCCTTGTTCAATCATTAGAGATGCAGGACACACCCAATTAGAGCCCGGAACTTTGACTGCTGTTGCCATTGGCCCGGAGAGAGATGAGAAAATAGATAAGATAACTGGAAATTTAAAACTTCTTTAATCCGCTATGTTTAAATGCTTTATATCCCCCTATCAACCGTTTTACTTTAAATCCAAGGAGTTGTAAGATTAAAGTCATTGTTTGGCTCCTCATTCCTCCTCTGGCACAAAAAACGACAATTGTTTTTTTCCTATCGAGATTTTTTGCTTCATTTAAAATTCTTTTTAACCCATTTTCGATTATTTCAATTGCGGTATCAATTGCCTTATCCTTTCCTTCTTTTTTGTAAATTTTTCCTATTAATTCGTGCTCTTCATCTAAAAATAGAGGGATATTTATAGCTCCATTGATGGTTTCTTCTTTAAACTCTTTTGGACTTCTTACATCAACTAATATAATGTTCTCATCATTCATAATTTCTAATAACTCCTTAACAGTTATTGCACTGTTAGTTAGCTCTCCTCCTATTGATTTCAAATATTTTTCACTATCTATCAACTCTAAATAGACACTATACTCTCCAAAATTTTTTACTACTGGCTTAGTGGTTTTATTTTTTTTCGCATCTTTGATGAGCTCTCTTGAAGAATTAAGTATAAATGAAGCAAGTTCTCCTTCTATTTTTCCAGCCAATATTTTTTCTCCGTTGGTTATCATCTTTCTTCCATCATTTAACACAATGCATAAAACAACATCTCCTGTAAAATTTATCAGTCGAGATAAAATTTCTTCATCCATATTTTTCCCTCAAATTATATTATGAAGTTTTAATTTTTCTCTAATAAATGAATCAATAATTTTTACTGATTCTGAAATGTTTTCATTGTATACAACTAAGTCAGGATTTATTTTTCTTACATTTCTTAGGTAGTGTTCTCGATAGAGTTTTTCTTCTATTAACTTCGCTGATTCGTAGTAGTTATCTTCTCTTATTAGTTCTATTATCTTGTTTACTGTTTCGATCATTTCTGGCTTTTTAAAGCTATTTTTAAGTATTTCGAATTTATTTAGGAGTATTTTTTTCTCTTCTTCATTTTTTGGTTTGTAGATGGAGATTAATCTCCTTATTTGGCATTCATATGGGCAGTCAATAAGAATCTTGTATGTGTAATTTTTAATGTCTCCAAGGAGATCGGGTATTTTTAATTTTTTCTCTCCTCCTATTTTCCTTCCTTCATATTCAACAACTACATATCCAATTTTTTTGACACGTTCGATTTCTTCGTTTATCATTTTAGAAAACTCCTCCTGATCTCTCATATTTAGGTGATAAAGGTCTCCAAGCACACTTCCTCGCGTTCTTGCGATTTCTTCAATATCGATAACAGGGTGTTTCTTTTTCAACTCTTGCAGTATTTCTGTTTTTCCGCATCCCGTTTTTCCAAATAGTCCGAATATAATCATACTCTCACCGATGATGTTAGTTTTAATTTTTGAATATATATAGGTTATTAAAAAATTTTTAATATTTTTGCAATCGTTTTACATATTAGAACTTTGTTTTTGATTAATTTTACTTATTTTAATTAATTTTTTAATGCTTTTAAATTCTTAAATTTAATAATTTATATAATTAAACTTTAATTAAACCCCATATATGAATTAGTAAATTAACTGTTTTAAAAAAGAAAAATAAAAATTTGGGATAAGAGAGGAAAAAGAGGAAGAAAAAAGTTCAATGGATTAAGAGAGATTTGACATTTTGAATCATAGATAGTGCTAATTTAAGTGCCTCAATATTTATATAATTAAACTCATAATCAAAATTGTAAGAGTTGTAAACCATAACCTTATCTCCGATCTTAACATTTTGAGATATTGGAATCATCATCTCTCTCACTTCTCCGTTTATTTCAATTAAAGGAACTCTAACATCCCCTTTTACTATAAAGCCCTTAAATATTCCGATTTCTCCATAACACATAATACCACCTTTATATTTTGATTATTTAACTAATTTTTTCATTTTAATTATTTATTTGCTTCTCTAACTCTGAAAAGCCAATTTATGCCATATTTTTTTAAGGTTTCCTCTATTGCATCGATTATATCATCTGGAACTCCAAATTTTTTTAATTCCTCAACATTTTTAATCTCCTCAGGATCCCCATAACCTCCTTCGATCTCATCTATTAGATATTTTGCAACAATTCCGGGGATATTTTCTACCTTTACTGCCTCAAACAGTATGGCATCTTTATGAGGAATTTCTTTCTTTTTTATGTAAAAAACAATACAATGAAAGTTATCTCCTTCTACAATGTTCCCGAATTCGTCGTATTTTTTAAACTCAACGATCATCGTATCCCGAATATCATATTTGTTAATACCATATTTGTTATTGTTGTTTTTGATCCCATGGAACTTGCGTGTCTAATATTGTATTAACTATCTCATCAAAAAACCTTAAACTTCCCATATATCCAACAATTGGCCATCTGAAATAACCAACTCTGTCATATATTGGGAATCCCATTCTTACCAATCCTATACCCATATCTTCGGCTATTTTAACTCCCCCTCTTGGATGCCCGATGAGAAGATCTATCCCATCCCTTTTAACTGATTTTTCAAAGTCCCACAGATCGGAGTATTGGACTTCAATATCTATGTTATATTCATTTGCAAGCTCCTCCATTGCCTTTTTATAGGTTGTAGATGGAGTTTGAGTATTAACAACAGTCGGTTTCATTCCCATTTCACACACAAACCGTGAAACAGATATAACAAAGTCCGGATCTCCAAATATACCAACTTTTTTATCCATGGTGTAGTGGATGGTATCAACTATTGCATCAACCAACTTTCCTCTTTCATCCAATAACTTATCTGGAATCTCTAATCCGGTGATCTTTGCAATATTTATAATAAAATCATCCGTATTTTTAATTCCTATTGGTAATCCATAATAAGCAGGAATTTTATATCTCCTCTCCAAAAATACCGCTCCGCTTCCTCCTGCATGCTTACAAAGGATGAAAATGGCTTTTGCATTTATTATATCTTCAAATTCCTCAACTTTTGTTCCACCACTTGGATAGTAGGGAATTTCTCTAATTGGTGCTCTGAGAGGTTGATAAAGCGTTTCACTAATGTCAAATAAAATGGAATAGTCCTCTCCTTCTTTTAAACCAAACATATCCAATATTCTCTTAATCTCTAAAATGTCTCCCGGGTTTACTCCAAATCCTGGAACTATCATTATTTTTTTAGCTTTTTCTTCATCTCTTTTCTTTCCAGCTGTAAAATACTGAAAGAATGCCTTAACCGCATTATCATATCCTTTAACGTGGCTTGCTTGATATGATGGGCAGTGAATTGGAATTATTGGAAGTTTTGCTTTTTCCTCCCCAAATTCTGAGGCAATCTTTTTTCTTGCTGCCCTAATAAATGCTTCTATATCATCTCCTATTGTCTCAGAGGAACATGTTGTTACAACTGAAATTAACTCAGGATCATATCTTGCCACTAAATTTCTTAAACCTTCCACTAAATTTCTCATTCCTCCATAAACAGCAGCATCTTCGTGAAATGAAGCAACTGCAATCGTTGCAGGTTCTCTAAAATGTCTGTTAAATGCGTATCTTACATATGTGCAACACCCCTGAGATCCCTGAACAAATGGAATCCCTTTATGTACTCCCAAAGTAGCCCACATTGCCCCAATTGGTTGACATGTTTTATTTGGGTTTATAGTCCCTGCTCTCTGTTTTTCAACGTAATTTATAGCCATGCGATCACCCAAAAATTAAAATTTATATATTTTCGCATTTTTTAAGCCCTTCGAATTTTTTCTCTCCTTCTTTTACAATATCCCAAATTGGATGATAAATTGCTTTATAAATGTCTCTTGCAAAGTTAACGAATCCCCTAAAACCTGCATATGGTCCTTGTTCATAGCTGTGAGAGTTGATTGTTGGAATTCCAAATTTTCTGAATAAATATCTTTCTTTCAATCCAGTAAGCATAAAGTCAGGTTTGTATTTCTCAACCGCTTCTTCTAATTCGAGTTCGTTAGGGGCATCGATAACTAAAACACCTTTAAGTCCTGCTTTTTTAAAGTTTTTATTTAATTTTTCATAATCATCTTCGTGAGCAAATGTGCAACATGCAACAACATATTTTATTCCAAGTTCTTTCATCGCTCTAACCCAGTGCCATGTTCTTGGCCCTCCAACATAAACAAGACAGGTTTTTCCTTCTAATTTTGATTTATAGAACTCTATTTGTGGTTTTATTGCCTCAATTTCCTCTTTTATAACTTCTTCGACTCTATCCATTGGTATATTTAATGATTCTGCTGTTTTCCTTAACGCCTCAGCTGTCTGTTCAATTCCAAATAATGAAACCCAAATTCTTGGTATATTAAATCCGTCTCTAATCATCTCTGCAATATAGTTGGCAGATCTCTGACAGTGAACGACACACAACTTAACATCTGGCAATTTAAACAAATCATCAAACGAAGCGTTTCCAGTAAAGACAGTTACAACCCTACACCCGATTTTTTCAAATAATGGCTTTATAACTGCCATATCCCAGTCCATATTATACTCTCCAACTATTGCTATATCGTAGGGTGTTTTTTCCTCTTCTTTTAAACATTTTTCTGGAAATTTCTCCCTTGCTTTTTTTAGCCATCTGTAAAACTCTGTGTTAAATATGTGGTGTCCTTTTGATTGAGAACAACCTGCATATCCCGGACAGTTGCAAGCAAAGACAGGTTTTCCTATTTTTTCTTCTACTTTTTTTGCAACTGCTCCCAAATTATCTCCGATCAAACCCGTTGTGCATGTTGCATAAATGATAATTCCCTTTGCTTCTGGAAATTCTGCGGCTGCCTCTAAACAAGCTTTTTCAAGTTTTTTCTCTCCTCCATAAACAACATCTGCCTCTTGCATGTCTGTTGTAAAGCAGTATCTTCTATGCAACTCACAATCAGATAGATTTCTTCTTGTTCCCCAAGTGTAATAAGCACACCCTACAGGGCCATGAACCATATGTATAACATCTTTTATCGGCCCTCCAACGACCCCCCTACCTCCTGCAAATGTGCAACCTCTTTCAGTCATATCTCCCGGAACCGTTTTAATATTACAGGCAGGAATTATCTCCTCCTCTGGATCGTAAATGTAAGTATGCTTCATTCTTTCAGGTATGGGTTTATCGCAACCCAATAACACAAAGGGCATAGTATTTCACCTTGTCTATTTTAACTCGCTATTTTATTTAAATCATATCATCGTATTAATAACTATTTCAAGATTTGAATTTACAATTAGTTTCCTATTGCTTCAATTCCAAACTCTCCTGTTCTTATTCTTATTGCCTCATCAATTGGCATAACAAATATTTTTCCATCTCCTGGCTTTCCAGTTTTATTTATCTTCATTATTATTCCCACTACGAGAGGAACATCTGCGTCATCCACAACTATCGAGATCATTCTTTTTGGAATATATTTCATTCTCATTCCCAACTTTTCTCCTTCTTTGAGGATTTTTTCTTTATCTACATCTTCGGGAAGTTTTGCATCAATATATCCCCTCTCTTTTCCTCTCCCAAAACAACTAATCACCGTCATTGCTGGAAATCCAACAGCTTCAAGTGCTTTTCCTGTCTTTGCTACCATGTTAGGCCTAATAATTGCTAAAATTTCTTTCATCGTTTCACCGATCCCTACAACTCTCGAGATCCTGTTCTAATCGTGTAAGCTTCTTCAATTGGCTGAATAAAGATCTTTCCATCTCCAAAATTTCCTGTATGGGCGTTGATCTTTATGATCTCCACAACCTCATCTACCTCATCGTCATTAACACCAATTAATAGCATCGTTTTTGGAAGTTCGTCATAGAATATTTCTCCAATCTTTAATCCACCCTGTTTCCCTCTACCTACAACATCGATCTTAGTGAAAGATGGGTAACCAGCATTTTCCAATGCGTTAATTACATCATCCACTTTTTCTGGCCTTATAATTGCTTTTATTAATTTCAAAATTCCACCCCATCATCTTTGGACTTTTTACTAAAATCAATAAAATGAAACCATTTAATCAAGTAATCCATACTTCTCAACGAGTTTTTCCAGTTGATCCATTGAAAGTGGAGTCGGAACCACCAGTTCATCATTATCCATAATTTTTTCCCCAATTTTTTGTATTCATGTGCTTGGGGGTGATCTGGAGCGAATTCAACAACTGTCATCTTATTAAACTCAGCTTTTTGGACAATGTTGTCTCTGGGAATAAAGTGTATTAACTTGGTTCCCAGCATTTCGCAAAACTCTTCCATCAACTCTTTTTCTCCATCAACTTTTCTTGAATTACAGATAATTCCTCCCAATCTAACGCCTGATTGCTCAGCATATTTTAAGATACCTCTTGCAATGTTGTTAGCTGCATAGAGGGCCATCATCTCTCCTGAAGAGACAATATAGATCTCTTTTGCCAGCCCATCTCTTAGTGGCATTGCGAATCCTCCACATACGACATCTCCCAATACATCAAAGAACAGAAAATCCAAATCATCAGGATACCCTCCAAGTTCGATCATCATATTAACTGCGGTTATAACCCCTCTTCCAGCACAGCCAACTCCTGGCTCAGGCCCTCCACTTTCTACGCATAAAATTCCTCCAAATCCAACTTTTCTGACTTTTTCCAACGTAACTCCTTCTTCTCCTTCTTCCCTTAACACATCCATAACCGTCTCTTGTGGTTTACCGTGTAAAATCATTCTCGTTGAATCGGCTTTTGGATCACATCCGTGAATCATTCCTTTTAAATTGTAGTAGTATGCCAACGCAGCAGCAGTATTTTGAGTTGTGGTTGATTTACCAATTCCTCCTTTTCCATAAATAGCAACTTTTTTTGCATTTGGGGCAATCTCGTCATAAACACTCATAAACTCACCTCAATTATCGGTAGTAGGAAACCTATTTCCTATATATTTAACAGCAATCTAATAATGATAATTTATAATATATATACTTTACGGTCATAGGTTGCTTTTTTCCTAATAGATATTCAACATAATATTTAACAAAATTTGCAAAAAATAAAACTTCATTTAAAAAGTTCAACTTAAAAAAATAATAAATAAAAAATAAAAATAAAAAATAAATAAACGTTAAAAATACATAGAAAATGAAAATCAAAATTAGATAAACAGAAAACCTAAAAAAAACTCTATAAAATCTTAAACACATCCTCCATAACTTTTATTGTCTTATCAACAACCTCATCATCATGTTTTATTGAGGTAAAGCAACATTCAAACTGTGAAGGAGGAATAAAAACCCCTCTCTCCAACAATCCTCGGAAGTATTTCATAAATTTCTCAACCTCACTCTGCTTAGCGATCTCATAATTCACAACTTCCTTATCATTGAAATAGATTTGAAACATTGAGGCAATGTTATAAACCTTAGCTTTAATATCATATCTATTAACTAACTCTCTCAATGTATCTGCCAATATCTTAGCAGTTCTTGCTGTTTCTTTATAAAATCTATCATCCAACTGTTCAAGAGTAGCGATTCCGGCAGTTACTGATATTGGATTTCCGTTGAATGTTCCTGCTTGATATATAGCCCCTAATGGAGAAAACTGCTCCATAAGTTCTCTTCTCCCTACAATCGCACCAATTGGAAAGCCCCCTCCCAAAATCTTTCCTAAGGTAGCAATATCTGGAACTACTCCAAAATACTCTTGAGCTCCTCCCTTAGACAATCTAAATCCAGTTATAACTTCATCAAATATCAATAAAATATCATTTTCCTCAGTAATCTCTCTCAAAAACTCTAAATAGCCATCTTTTGGTAATATACAACCAACATTTCCCATAACTGGTTCAACTATGATACAGGCAATTTCATCTTTATTTTCATTTATTGCTTTTTTAACAGCATCTTCATCATTAAAAGGCACTAATATTGTGTTTTTTGTTGTCTCCTCTGGAATGCCTGGAGAGTTTGGATGTCCGTGGGTTAAAGCTCCGCTACCGCTTTTAACTAAAACATAGTCATGAGCTCCATGATAAGCTCCATCAAACTTAATAATCTTCTTTCTTCCAGTAATTCCTCTTGCTAATCTTATAGCTGACATCGTCGCTTCAGTTCCAGAATTAACAAATCTAACCATCTCAGCACATGGAACTCTTTTAACAACCTCTTTAGCTAAGATAATCTCTTTCTCTGTTGGACATCCGTAAGCACTTCCTAATTCAAGTTGCTCTTTAACTGCCTCAACTATCTTTTCGTTTGCATGACCTAAAACCATTGGTCCATAAGCTAAGCAGTAATCAATATAGCAGTTTCCATCAACATCAAATAAATAGCAGTCCTTAGCTTTTTCAACAAAAAACGGATAGGGCTTAAAGTATCTTACTGGGCTGTTAACTCCTCCAACCAAATATTTTTTTGCCTCTTCAAACAATTCCTTTGATCTGCTCATTTTTCACACCTCGAAAACTTTACTCATACATCCTGCTAAGAGTCCTGCAATAGCATCATCTAAAAACATATAACCCTCTTTATCTAACTTTCCAATAATTCCCGGTTTTTTTCCATCGTAGAATCTGAAATTGAATATTGCTTTTGTTCCTGCTATTTCATTGGCTATTGCTAAGCCGATAACTTCATCTGCATAGACGTAGTTGGGATCATCTGAATAGTTAAAGGGAAGTTTTCCATCTTTTCCTTCTCTATCTAAAAGTATTGCAGCAATTATTAAGGTTGAGACGTTTGGATTTGAAAGTTGTTTTAGAATTATTTTTTCAAGATTTTTTTTAACTTCTTTTTCCTCTTCTTCACTTCCAATATATAACGCCATCCCTGCTTCAACTAAATTTTTTAAAGTTATTCCAAACTCTTCTAACTTTTTTAGAGTCATTTTCTCACTTATTTGGTTGTTATTTCAATTCCATTATCCGTTATTAAAATTGTATGCTCTGCTTGACTAACCATTCCTCCGTTTCTTTCTTTTAGTATTGGATAACCGTAGATACACGAAGCCCTAAGTAGGGTGTTTAATGCCAATCTTTCGTTTTCGCTTTTCAAAACCCATCGTTCTGCAAAAGGTAAATAGGAATAGTTTTTTGAAATATGATCTAAAAGTTTCCTTGCTTGAGGTAATCTAACTGGTCTTTTTGCTAAAAACTTGTAAATATTTCCTAAGTTCCCATCCTTCACCATTCCAAAACCATCGGTAGCGAATGGTTCTATTGCCACTAAATCCCCAACGTTTATTTCTTTATTTGTTTTTTCATAAACGTTTGGAATACTAACTCCTGTGTGTAGTTCGTATCTATGCATCACATGCCCTGAGAGGTTAGAAACAGGTTTATAGCCATAACTTTCTATAACTTCCTGAATAATTCTTCCCATTTCTCCGATATTCATGGGAGGGGTGATCTCTTTTATTACTGTGTAGAGAGCATCTTCGGAAGCTTTTATTAGATCGCTGTATGATTTTGAAAGATCTACGGTTAACGCTGTGTCTGCAATATATCCATCAATATGAGCCCCTAAATCCAATTTAACAATATCTTCATCCCTAAACTCTAAATCATCATTTAATTTTGGTGTGTAGTGGGCAGCAATATCGTTTATTGACAGATTGCAAGGAAAGGCGGGTTTTGCTCCTAACTCCATAATTCTCTGCTCTACAAATTCTGCTACTTCGATTAACTTTACTCCTGGTTTTATCATTTTTTTTGCCTCTTCTCTTACTTTTGAGGCAATTTTTCCAGCTTCTATAATTTTATCATACGCCTCTTTTTCCATATCCATTTTTTCATCCTCTTAATTCCTCTAATTAATCTTATAGTTAACTTCAAGATATTATACTTAACATGATGATTATAAAAGTTATAAAAAATGTTTTACCATTATTATGATAAAGATAACTGCTCCTAAAAATACCATAAACCAAACCCATATATTCAAAAAAAATAAAAATTTAAAAAGTTTTTCTCTTTTTTCTGGGTCGTTCATTAGTTTTTTTATTGGATCTCTTCCATAATACTTCTTACTTTTCATGTTTATCACTTTTTAATCGCGTAGAGATAGTTTAAAGATCAGTTGGGTTGTAGTTGGCAGTTCTTTTCTTACAATTTTTAATTCTGGCTTGTAGATGTAGAGAATATCCCTCTCAGAAAACGGATCTATTTCTTTTTCTAAAATTTTAGATATTACTTTAACCTCTTCAACTCCACTAACTTTTATCGCTCCTCCTATTGATGTGTCTACTTCTAACACTATGGGAATTTTTAGATTTTCGTTAGCAATCTCTTTTAAAAACTCCAACTCTCTTCGCTTTATTCGATGTCTCTTCCCATTTATAATTACATGTGGCTTTTCTTCATCTATAAGTTCTTTTAATGTTTTTCTCTTAAATCTTGGATTCATATCTTTAATTATTCCTTTTATAATTGTCTCCACATCCTTCATATCGATCACAGTTATGATAATTATTTTATATGTCTACGATTATATTATTTATTGTATGTTGTTAAAATTTTCCAAATAAATCGAAATGAAATAAAAAAATAATATAAAGGAAATAATAAAATGATATAAAGATATAAAAATAAATGAAATTTATAAAATTTAGAAATAAACCGATAAGTGATAATTTATCAATCGCTTGGAATAACCTCAAAAATTCCGTGAGGGATGCTCGTGAAAGTGATAAAAATAGCTGAAAATAAAAAAATAATAACCGTATATCCAACCACAACAATAAGAAACGCACTTAAAACTATGAACGAAAATAAATACAGAAGATTACCTGTTGTTAATGCAGGGAATAATAAAGTGGTTGGAATAATTACAAGTATGGATATAGTGGACTTCATGGGTGGGGGATCAAAATACAACTTAATAAGAGAGAAGCACGGAAGAAACTTGTTATCGGCAATAAACGAGCCAGTTAGAGAGATAATGGAAGAAAATGTAATAACTTTAAAAGAAAATTCGGAGATAGATGATGCAATTGAGACATTTCTAAATAAGAACGTTGGGGGAGTTCCGATAGTTAATGACGAAAATCAGCTCATCTCTCTAATAACTGAGAGAGATATTATAAGATCACTAATAGACAAAATAGATGAAAATGCAGTTATTGATGATTATATTACGAGAGATGTTATCGTGGCAACACCGGGAGAGAGATTAAAGGATGTTGCGAGAACGATGGTAAGAAATGGATTTAGAAGATTGCCAGTAGTTAGTGAGGAAAGATTGGTAGGAATTATAACATCAACTGACTTTATAAAACTTTTAGGTAGTGATTGGGCATTTAATCATTTAAAAACAGGAAATGTTAGAGAGATAACAAACGTTAGGATGGAAGAGATAATGAAGAAGGATGTTATAACAGCAAAAGAGGGAGATAAATTAAAAGATATTGCCAAAATGATGATCGATAATGATATTGGAGCACTGCCGGTTATTGATGAAAATAATAAAGTGGTGGGGATTATCACTGAAAAAGATATTATAAAATACTTTGACGATTATTTTGTCAAGCGGTAGGTTATTTTTAAAATTCATATTTAAAAGTTCGTATAAAATTTTTTATTTCTTTATTAAATTCATTAAATCTATTTCATTAAATTTATGGGATTTAAGTTATGATTTAAGTTATTTTTTGAGTATGATTTGCCGTTAGTTAAAAAGAAATAGAGGGGGATTATGGACATTGAAGAAATCGAAGAAGAACTTAAAACTTCATTAAAAACTGGATTATCCTCTGAGGAAGCAAAAAGAAGATTAGAGAAGTATGGATATAACGAAATTCCAGAAAAAAAAGTTCATCCGTTAATAAAGTTTTTATCTTATTTTTGGAATCCTATTGCTTGGATGATAGAAATAGCAGCTATTTTATCAGCAATCATCAAACACTGGATTGACTTTACCATAATTATGATTTTACTAATTGTTAATGGAATAATCGGCTTTTGGGAAGAACACAAAGCTGAAAATGTAATTGAATATTTAAAACAAAAGATGGCATTAAACGCACGTGTTTTGAGAGATGGAAAATGGCAAGTTATCCCAGCAAAAGAACTTGTTCCTGGTGATGTAGTTAGAATAAGGATAGGAGATATAGTTCCTGCAGATATAATATTGGTTGAAGGAGATTATTTAGTGGTGGATGAATCTGCCTTAACAGGAGAATCCCTTCCAGTGGAAAAAAAAGTTGGAGACATTGCATATTCAGGATCTATCGTTAAAAAGGGAGAGATGACAGGAGTAGTGAAAGCCACAGGTCTAAATACCTACTTTGGAAAAACCGTTAAATTAGTTGAAAAAGCAAAGAGAGTTAGTTCCTATCAAAAGATGATCGTTAAAATAGGAAACTATCTGATGATATTGGCAATTATATTAATAGGAATTATGGTGGCAGTTGAGCTCTACAGAGGAAAGGATCTTATTGAAACAGCCCAATTTGCACTTGTTTTAGCTGTTTCTGCAATCCCTGCTGCAATGCCAGCTGTTTTATCAATAACTATGGCAATAGGTGCCTTAAATTTAGCAAAAAAAGATGCAATAGTTAAAAAATTAGTTGCTATCGAAGAACTTGCAGGTGTTGATATTCTCTGTTCAGATAAAACAGGAACGCTAACCAAAAATCAACTTGTCTGTGGAGATATAATCCCAATGAACGGATTCACAAAAGAGGATGTTATTCTCTATGCTTCTCTTGCTTCAAGAGAAGAAGATGCCGACGCAATAGATATGGCAATCTTAAATGAAGCAAAAAAATTGGGGCTTATTGAAAGGTTAAAAAAATATAAAGTTAAAAAATTTATTCCATTCGATCCAGTGATTAAGAGAACAGAAGCTACAATAACAAACGATGAAGAATTTAAAGTTTCAAAAGGAGCTCCGCAAGTTATCCTCGATCTGTGTGAAGCAGATGAGAAATTAAGAAAAGAGGTTGAGGATATTGTTGATAAACTCGCTGAAAGTGGATATAGAGCGTTAGGAGTTGCGGTCTATAAAAATGGAAAATGGCACTTTGTTGGGATAATTCCTCTATACGATCCTCCAAGAGAGGATGCTCCACTTGCAGTTAAAAAGATAAAAGAACTTGGCGTTATAATAAAGATGGTTACAGGAGACCATATTGCAATAGCCAAAAACATTGCAAGAATGTTGGGAATTGGAGATAAAATAATTTCAATAAGAGAATTACTCGAAAAACTAAAAAGAGGAGAAATTAAAGAAGAGAAATTTGATGATATTATTGAAGAGGCAGATGGATTTGCAGAAGTTTTCCCTGAACATAAGTATAAGATCGTTGATGCCTTGCAAAACAAAGGACACCTTGTTGCTATGACAGGAGACGGAGTTAATGATGCTCCTGCTCTCAAAAAAGCGGATTGTGGTATTGCCGTTTCAAACGCAACGGATGCTGCAAGAGCTGCTGCTGATATAATCCTGCTCTCTCCAGGAATATCTGTTATAGTCGATGCAATTCAGGAAGCGAGAAGGATCTTTCAAAGAATGGAAAGTTATATAATATATAGGATTGCAGAAACCATAAGAATCTTGTTTTTCATTGAACTTTGTATACTATTACTCGGAATCTATCCAATAACCGCATTGATGATCGTGCTTTTAGCGATATTGAATGATATTCCAATATTAGCAATTGCCTACGATAACGTTGTTGAAACAAAACATCCTGCAAAATGGAAGATGAAAGAAGTATTACTGATCTCCACAATAATCGGCTTTGTCGGAGTTGCTGGTTCGTTTATTGTATTCTATATTGCAGATGAAATCCTGCATCTAAGCTTATCACAGCTACAAACCTTCGTATTCTTAAAGTTAATACTGGCAGGACACGTTACAATATTTATAACAAGAATTAAAGATTGGATGTGGAAGCCCCCATATCCTCACAAACTATTGTTCTGGGGAATTATGGGAACCAATATAATCGGAACGATCGTGGCAGCAGAAGGGATTTTAATGTCCCCAATTGGTTGGGGATTAGCACTATTCCTCTGGATCTTTGCAATAGTTGAAGGGCTCTGTGCAGATGTAGTGAAGATGATACTCCTAAAAAAGATTAAAATTGATTAAATTAGGAGTTTTTAATTTTTTATTTTATTTATTTTATTTCTATTACACATTTTGCTTTTTAATCGTTTTGCTTTTATTTGATTTAGTTATCAATTTTTAATTTTTATCAATATAACCCAATGATAGAAACAAAACTACAAAACTATATATACATCATACACACCCTTATATAAAAATTGAGACGTTTACATTTGATTTTGATTAACATGGATTTTAATTCTACCAGTTTAATTTATTTTTAATGATTTTTTAATCTCAATTTAGGTAAAAAAGTATTTTTATCTTTTAAATACGAAAGGTGAGATCATGAAAGTAGTTATCTCAGGAATCGTTGATCTTTCAACAATTGATTTTCCAAAAAAGGCCTCTGCTGTTATATTTTTACATGGATGTAATATGAAGTGCCCCTACTGCCACAACCTAAAACACATATTACAACACAGAAAAGAAATGACAATAGAGGAACTTTTTAAAGATATTGACTTTTTGTTTGCAGATGCGATCGTTATCAGCGGAGGAGAGCCAACATTGCAAAAAGATGCGGTAATAGAGATAGCAAGATATGCTAAAAAAAATAACCTTCCTGTAAAAATAGACACCAACGGAACACATCCTGAGGTTATTGAAGAGTTGGTTAAAAACGATCTTGTTGATTATGTGGCTGTTGATGTCAAGTGTAGATTTGATAGATATAGGGAGTTTGTAAAGTGTAAAGAAAGTGGAGAAGAGATAAAAAATAAGATATTGAAGATCATTGATATTTGTAAAAGGCATAATACTTTTATTGAATGTAGAACAACCTTCGTTCCTAAGGTTATGGATGAAGAAGATATTAGAGAAATTGCAAAAACAGTTAAAAATTGTGATCTATATGCTATTCAACAATTTGAACCAAAAGACGCTTACGATGATGAATTCAAAAAACTACCAATGCCAAAAGAAAATGAGTTAAAAAAATTAGGAAAAATTGCAAAAGAATATATTAAAAATGTTGTTGTAATTAGAACAATAAAGGGAACCTTTGAGATATAATCATCCCACAAAATATTACTCATAAATATTTATTTTTTTGTAATATTTATTTTATCGTTTTTATTTTCCACCGATAACTCTTGTTATTTTATATTGACCAACTGCCTCCATATATTCTACTTCTCCTCCTGGCTCTAAACCTTCCAAACCTTCTGGGATTGGTAATTCTAATGTTTCATATGTTTGCAAGTCCATAATTTGAACCATATCTCCCATTATAGCTAAGACCTGTCCTTTTCTTCTATCGATTATTGGCACCTCTACCTTGCTTGATGTTGGTGCAACAAACTCTTTTTTAACCTTATCAAATATTCCAATTCCTACAACTCTTGCCTTAGCTCCACCGTGTTTTCCTGGCTTTGAGACGCTAATATCTACAATTTCACAAGGAATTCCATCAATCATAACATATTGACCAACTTTTAATGAACCAACGTTAACCTGTTTTGTTCCTGGCATTAATATCACCTTTTCTTTTCTTTTATATAATCTAATTTTATGTCTGATTTATGTTTTTAATATTTTGGTGTTTTTAATTTATGTTTTAAGTTGTTCAAAAATGGTTTTTAATAAAACTACTTCCTTATATTATATAAATATTATCCTTTTTTTGATTACCACTCCTTGTTATTTATTTCATTCTCCTTCATAATTTGAGATATATACATTGATAAACCCCCAACAGTTGCAGCAATTTTTTTATTCTTCTCAAATACCTTCTCTGAAACAACACTGTATAGATCTCTCGACTCTAACGCATATGTTATCATTCTATCCTTTAATTTTGGCATCTTTTTCTCAACATAATGCGTTGATATATTTCCTTTTAAGAAATCCTCTTCTTCCAAAACAGCCCTGTGGAAAGGGATATTCGTTTTAACTCCAATAATAACATACTCTTTTAAAGCTCTTCTCATTCTTGCTATTGCCTCCTCCCTACTATTTCCATAGGTAATTAACTTAGCTATCATAGAATCGTAGTAAGGTGGAATCTCTGCCCCTCCATAAACACTACTGTCTATCCTAACCCCCGGCCCTCCCGGAGATCTGTAAAGTTTTATCTTTCCTGGAGATGGAACAAAATCGTTTAATGGATCTTCTGCGTTAATTCTACACTCAATAGCATGCCCCCTTATCTCAACATCCTCCTGTTTTAGAGTTAATTCTTCTCCAGCAGCTATTTTAATCATTGCCTTAACTAAATCAATTCCAGTAATTTGCTCTGTAACTGTATGTTCAACTTGAATTCTCGTATTCATCTCTAAGAAGTAAAAGTTTCCGTTTTCATACAAAAACTCAACAGTTCCTGCACTGTCATAATTTATTGCCTTTCCTGCCTTGATTGCCGCTTTTCCCATTCTCTCTCTTAACTCTTCCGTCATTATTGGAGATGGAGCTTCCTCAATTAACTTCTGATGTCTCCTCTGTATTGAGCATTCTCTATCTCCCAAGTGGATGATGTTTCCATGCTTATCTCCCAATAATTGGATTTCAATGTGTCTCGGATTTTCCAAATATTTTTCAATGAAAACAGTTGGATCTCCAAAAGCACTCTTTGCGATATTTCTTGCTGACTCTATAACTTCCCTTAATTCTTCTTTGCTGTAAGCAACGCTCATTCCCATTCCGCCACCGCCAGCTGAGGCCTTAACAACCACGGGAAAGCCGATCTGCTCAGCAATCTCTATCGCTTCATCAATATCTTCAATAGCCCCATCACTACCGGGAATTAAAGGAACTCCTGCTTTTTTCATAATCTTTTTAGCGTTAATTTTACTCCCCATTGCCTCAATTGCATCAGGATTTGGGCCAATAAACTCAAAACCTGCCTTTTTAACTGCTCTCGCAAATTTTGCATTTTCAGCTAAGAATCCATAACCCGGATGGATAGCATCAACCTTTGCCTTCTCAGCAACATTTAATATTGCATCAATATTTAGATAACTCTTTATTGCTGGGGCCTCTCCAATGCAGTATGCCTCATCAGCCAAAGTTGCGTGTAGAGATCGTTTATCTGCTTCAGAGTAAACAGCGACTGTTTTAATTCCTAACTCCCAACATGCCCTTATAATCCTAATCGCTATCTCTCCTCTGTTTGCAATTAAGACCTTGTTGAACATTGTTTCACCTCTCTATCCAAAGAAAATATCTAAAATGTCCATTAATCGATTTTTATCCTTTACTATGCTTTTATCATAAAACTCTGAATAACCGCATTTTTTGCACGTAATAACCATATATTCATTATGCTGAATATCTAACAATTTTGATAGTCCGGTTCCTGTCATTGCAACTTCTTTTTCAAAAAACTCTGTATTTCCACATTTTGGACATTTCCATCTTTTTTCCATAAATATCACCAAGAAGAAAAGAGAAAGAATTAAAAAATTTTTCCTGATGTTTTTATTTTTTATTTTTCATTTATTTTTTCATTATTTAATTCAATTATTTAATGATCATAATCACATCTCCAACATTCACAGCATCCCCTTCGTCGATTAAGATCTTCTCTACAGTTCCCTCAACTGGACTTTCTATTGGATGCTCCATCTTCATTGCCTCTAATACAACAATAACATCTCCCTTCTTAACCTTATCTCCTTCTTTAACCTTAATTTTTGTTACCATTCCTCTAAATGGAGATGTTATAGCCCCCTCCATCTCCGCAGTTATGATCTCTTTCTTTCTCTTCAACTCTGTTCCAATCTTTGGCTCTATCTTAACCTCAAACTTCTCTCCATCAACCTCTACAATATATTCAGTTGGAATCTCTAAGATCTTTCCAATATCTTTTTCTTTTGGTATTGGCTCTGCCTTTAACTCTCCTCTTAGGAATTTAACAGCTATCTGTGGATATAGGGCATAGGTTAATATATCTTCCTCTTTTTTAACAATTCCCTTTTCTTCTGCCTCTTTCTTAACCTTCTCCCATTCTGGAGGCAATAAATCAGCAGGTCTACAAGTTATTGGCTTTTCTCCTTCATCTAAAACTCTCTTCAATAACTCTGGATTAATTGGAGCTGGTGGCTTTCCATAAAAGCCCTTTACATAATTAACTACTTCGTTTGTTATGATCTTATATCTCTCTTCAGTTAAAACATTCAAAACTGCCTGAGTTCCAACAATTTGAGAGGTTGGTGTAACTAATGGAGGATACCCCAAATCCTTTCTTACTCTTGGAATTTCTTTTAAAACATCCTCTAACCTATCAAGTGCTCCCTGCTCTTTAAGTTGTGAGACAAGGTTAGACAACATTCCGCCAGGAACTTGGTAGATCAATACTCTCGCATCGACAATTTGCGATATTGGGGAGATTAACATCTTATACTTCTCTCTAACTTTCATAAAGTAATCCCTGATCTCATTCAAGAGTTTTAGATCCAAGCCGGTATCGTATTTTGTTCCCTTTAAAGCTACAACAATACTTTCTGTTGGTGGTTGGGATGTTCCCATTGCGAATGGAGATATTGCACAGTCGACAATATCTGCTCCTGCCTCTATAACTTTTAGATAAGTCATTGGGGCTAAACCACTTGTGCAGTGGCTATGAACGTCTATCGGTATTGAAATTTCTTCTTTTAGTCGTTTAACTAATTCGTATCCTTCATATGGAGTTAAAAGTCCTGCCATATCCTTTATACAGAGAGAATCGCACCCCATCTCTTCCAATTTTTTTGCCAACTCTACGTATTGATCTATCGTGTGAACTGGGCTTATTGTATAACTTATAGCCCCTTGAACCTCAGCTCCTACTTTTTTAGCTGTTTTTATTGCCGTTTCCATATTTCTTACATCATTTAGAGCATCAAAAATTCTAAAAATATCTATTCCATTTTCATGGGCTTTTATAACAAACTTTTCAACTATATCATCAGGATAGTGTCTATAACCAACTAAGTTCTGCCCTCTTAAAAGCATCTGCAATGGGGTTTTTTGGATCCTCTTTTTTAAAGCCCTCAATCTCTCCCACGGATCCTCGTTCAGGTATCTTATACACGCGTCAAAAGTAGCTCCTCCCCAGACCTCCATAGAATAAAAGCCAACTTCATCCATCTTCTCCGCTATTGGTAGCATATCCTCGGTTCTCATTCTTGTAGCGATCAGCGATTGTTGAGCATCTCTAAAAGTAGTGTCTACAATTTTAACCATCATATCCCTCTCAATAAGCGATATTTGTTTAAAAAATTGAAAATTTAAATTGTAATCCTTGCTTACACATTAAAAAGGATATAAACTCGAATATTTAAAATGTAAAAAGTTTTGTCTCCTACTACAAAATTCTAAAACATCAAATATATATTTTTCTAAACAACGACAAATTCTTTTTTATCAATATTATCTTTTTTTATTAAATTTTGAAGTTTTCGGGAAATTTACCGCTAATAATTTTTAAAATGTCTGTTCTTGTTATAATTCCAACAATTTTATCATTATCATCTACAATAACTAATCTTCCAACATTATTTTTATTCATAATTTTTAAAGCATCATGTATTTTTTCGTTTTTATGGATTGTTAAAACATTTTTTCTCATAACTTCTTTTACCTTTTTATCCACATTTTCAATGTTTTCAGCAATATCGTGTAAACTAATTACTCCAACCAACTTTTCTCTATCCACAACAGGAGCTCCGCTGATGTATTTCTCAGCAAACAATTTTGCAGTTTCTTTTAACGTGCAGTTTGGATTTATTGTCCAGACCTCTTTAATTCCAACATCTCCAACTCTTATATTTGGAATGCTTGAGACCCCAAGAACATCTATTAATAAAATCCTGTGAATATCATCTCTTCCAACGATTCTTCCATTTATTATAATTTTATTGTGATATGTTGGCCCCACTCTGATAATGTCTCCAATGTTAAAGTGTTTTGTATCTCCCTCTATGTGTATCTTTGAAGAACAGCATTTTTCATGTGAGACGGTGTCAAACTCTATTTTCACAACCTTAACTCCTTCAACCTTTCTTCCATCTTTATATATTGGAACAATTATCTCTCCCTCATTACCCAATCCTAATGCTCTATATGCCTTACTTGTTGGAACATATCCCCCTTTAGGGCCTGGGACTCCATCAACTAAGTCAAGAGCTCTTAACGCCTGCATTTGATTTCGAATAGTTCCCGGATTCCTATTCAGCCGTAGGGCTATTTCTGTTCCTTTTATTGGTCTATTTTTTTCCCGATAAAGATTTATTAACTCTTGTAGAATTTCTCTCTGAACAACTGTCAATTCCATAAAAACCCCCTTATCAACAATACTAATGATTATAAATTATGATAAATAATTGAGATCCATTATAGATAATTATGGCAATAAAATAAATATATACTTATCGATTTAATTTAAAATGATCGATAAGCGGGTGTTAGTATGAATTACATTATTTCAGAAATAGCAGAGAAAATTTTAAATGCTAAATCTAATGAGATCTTCATAAATTTAGATTTAAACAGGACAGATAAGAAAGAAAAAGTTTTTATTGATTTTGAAAGAAGAATCGCTAAGTTTCCAGAGGGAGAAGTTGAATTTAATATTTTACAAAAAATTTCAAAGGATAAAAATCACATATACTTTATAAAGGATGGGAATGTGTTTAAGGCAGCGATAGCAAGAGATGGATATTATAAGTTGGTTCCAACACTACCTCCAACAATAGAGATAAATGGAATAAGAATGCATAGAACAAAAGAATTCAACCCCTATGAAGATACGTTAAATAAGATCAACTCTGTAAATATAAAAAAAGGAGAGAAAGTTTTAGACACTTGTATGGGTCTTGGATACACCGCGATAGAAGCGAGAAAGCGGGGGGCGGAAGTAATAACCATAGAAAAAAATCCAAATGTTTTGGAATTGGCTAAAATAAATCCATATAGTAGAGAGTTATTTGAAGAGGGCATTAAAATTATTTTAGGGGATGCGTTCGATGTGATAAAAAATTTTAATGACGAAGAATTCGATGTAGTGATTCACGATCCTCCAAGGTTTAGTTTAGCAGGTCATTTATATAGTGAAGAGTTCTATAAAGAGATTTTTAGAGTTTTAAAGCCGGGAGGGAGATTGTTTCATTATGTAGGAAATCCAGGGAAAAAGTATAGGGGAAGAGATCTGCAAAGAGGGGTTATGGAACGACTGAGAAGTGTTGGATTTGTGAACGTTAAAAAAGTTGAAGATGCGTTGGGTGTTGTAGCCAAAAAGCCAGAATTATAAATTTGCTATTTTTTACCTTTCCACATTTTTGGATACGTTCCTCTATCCATAAACACCCTTTCAACATTAACAGCAACACCTTTTTCTGCATTTAACATATCCTTGTAGTTCATCAACGCACTTCCAAATCCAACGGCTTCTCCTTTCAGTGTTTCTATTAAAACCGGCTCTCCTTTTCCAATTCCCTTACTTACCTTAGATATTCCTCGCACATAAACATCTGCTCCGTGGCATATGGCATCAACAGCACTATCCTTAACTACAACCTTTTTTAAATGTTTTAAACCATATTCCATGGGTTTTATAGCTTTCCTTAACTCTTCTTCATCCCCATCCTCCTTCCAAAATATATAAGCATCAAGTAGATCCTGCAGGTATGTGGTATCTTTTTCCTCAAAACATCCACTTTTCACTCTTCTCAACTCCTGCATATGAGCTGAGGTTCCTAACGCTTCCCCAATGTCCTCACATAACTTTCTTATATAAGTTCCTGATTGACACTTAACTCTAAACAGCACATCTCTTCCATCTTTATCTAACAATTCCAAGTCATGGATCTTCCTAATTCTCAATCGTCTTTTAACTGCTGCTTTTAATGGAGGTTTCTGATAGATCTTTCCAGTAAATTCTTTAAAAATTTTTAGAATGTCTTCTTCTGACGCATCCCTGTGCAAGTGCATTAAACAAACATACTCCTTTGGAGGAATATGCCATAGCGGAATTGTTTTTGTAGCCCTCTCCAATGCTACTGGTAAAACCCCTGTTACTTTTGGATCGAGAGTTCCTCCATGACCTGCTTTTTCCAAATTTAATATCTTTTTAACCCATGTTGAGACCTCGTGAGATGTTGGACCTCTTGGTTTATCTATAACAACTACACCATATTTTATTAATTCTTCAATTGGTCTTTTGTAGGGATCGTATCCATAATCCCAAGACGTTTCTGCTTCCTCCCTAATAAGCATATTTTCATCTTCTTTGCTTTTTTTCTCTTTTTTTTGTTCTGTTTTCAATACAACCACCCTCAAATTCTTTGATCAATTTAAAAAACCTTCCAAAAGCACAGAAAACTCCAATCAAGAAAAATACAACAATCCAGATATTATTTTTTGTGTTAACTGCAATTATATATCCAACAAAAAACCCAAACAGGATTATTGCAAAAAATTCGAATGCTAAGTCCTTTATATTCATAATAAACTCCTAAACTATGCTTTTAACTGCTTTCTATTACTATTGAACGTTCTTCTTTAAACGGATTTGCTCTTATGCATAGTGAGTATAGGTAAGGGTAGTTCTCCTTTAAGTGGGTTAAGTAATCTAACCACTGAATAACTAAATGCCTATACACCCTTATAATATCATTTTTCAAGTGCTCTATATCGCTTTTCGGTAAATTATCTAAATTTTTTCTTCTATGAAGTTCATCTGCCAAATGAAATACTGCCATTAACAGCCCAGTAAATTTTTCATGCTCCAACAATAGAGGGTTTTCCATTAATCTAAGTAGAAATTCTCTCTTATCTTCTAAAAACTCTTTTAGTTGTTTTAAGTTTATTTTCTCCATATTTATCTCGTAATCATATTTTTTTAGTAGTTCTTTTGCTTTTTCAAAATCTTTTTTACTCCAATTTTCTGATATATTTAAATATTTTTTAATATCTCCTTCATCCCCTTTTAAAATTATATTTAAAAGATCTTCTCCTACACTATTAAAAAACGATCCTACTACCATATTTAACTTTTCTAACATTTTTATTCTTTCTCTATGCTCTAATATCTCCTCAATTATCAAACTTACAAGCAAAACTTCAATGGGAACAAACGCTAAATGCAAAAGAAAATAACTTAATATATATTCCGCCTTTCCAAATATTAAATAATGCACTAAATATATAAAAATAGACAGAGAGACGAGAACAATTCCAATTATAGCAATGTATCTTTTATCTTCCATAGATCCCACTCATTTATTTAATTATGCCTTAAAATTCCAAATAGCATCTCCAACATAATGAATATTTTTTATTGCTTTTCCTTTTTCAGATTTTATCATTTCATCTCCACTCATCAACGCAATTCCCACACATATCGGCTTGTTATGGGACTCATCAACAACGAACACAACATCTCCCTCTTCTATTTCTGAATCTGCATTAACAATTCCCGGACTCATCACATCCGCCCCATTTATTAAAAACTTTATAGCACCCATATCCACTACAACAATATTTTTAGATGGAAGAACTTTTTGTAGTAGTTTTAACGTTGGAATGAGATGATTATCTAATTTAAAGAGTATTGGTTCTTTATCTGCCAAAATGATCTCATAAGTATCTGTTATTACAATCTCTACATTACCTTTTTTTGGAATTATCTCATCCACATTTTCAAAATACTTCTCTAATTCCTTTTTTAATTTTTTAACATCCTTTTTACTTAGGAAATATCTTTTTTTCACATTCACTATCATCACCATATATATGTAATTTTCAACTAAATAAAGATTTAAAAAAAGGCAGTAATACAGCAAAAACTTTCAAAGTTTTAGAATAAGTTTTTTGTTATTAAGGCAGTCAACTAAAAAGGGTTTCATCTGATAGGGGTTTACCTCTGCATGTATTGCTTCGCTCAGCAATACCTTCCAACTAAAAATTTTTAACCTCTCCAAACACCAACAAACATAATATGGTCTTTCTCAAATGGCTCAATATCTACTTCATCAACTATCTCAAATCCTCCTTTTTCTAAAATCTCTTTTTGCTCTTTAAATATCTCTCTCGGATTTTTAGCAACATCTATACTTCTCGCTTTTATAGCGATCATTCCATAACCGCCTTTCTTCAAAAACCATTTAGCATTTTTTATCAAAATCTCCGCCTGATTTGGTTGAGCAACATCCTCATAGATAACATCTACCTTTTCAACTATATGGGAATATTCCTGCGGTTTATTTGCATCTCCCAATATCGGAACTATATTCTTCCTCTCAGCACATGCATCCAACAATTCTCTCATTATTCTTGGGGCATATTCAACAGCATAGATCATTCCCTGCTCTGCTATATCTGCAACATGGGAAGGTGTTGTTCCTGCTGATGCCCCCAAATATAGGACTTTTGAGTCCCTCTTTATTGGAACTATTTTTAATCCGTTTATTATTGCTGCTGCTAATTTACTTTTGTTTGGATTCCAAATTCTATATTCCTCATTATTTATTTTTATTATTCTTTCATCATAAACTTTTTTTCCTTTAACAATGGATCTTGTTGCAATTCTCCTTAAACCATCTCCCAAGTCAACCTCATAAATATTCTCAAAGATCTCTCTAATATTAACATCATCCATCAATATCACCAAAAGTAATATATTGCCTTGTTTTATATATATCATCAAGTTTTTATTTCCTTGGATCACAAATTTAAACTTCCATATTTTAAAACTTTCAGTTCATCAAGTTGATCAGTAAGAGGTGTTTATCTTGAAGAAATATAAAGAGAAATATCCAGATAAAAATGGAAAATTTGGAATTTATGGAGGTAAATTCGTTCCAGAAACATTAATGCCAGCAATAACTGAATTAGAAGAGGCCTTTAATAAGTTTTGGATAAACAATGAAGGGAATTTTAGAGAAGAGTTCTACGCTTTACTGAGGGACTATGTTGGAAGACCCACACCCCTCTACTATGCTGAAAGATTTAGTAAAGAGCTGGGATGCAAGATCTATTTAAAAAGAGAGGACTTAGCCCACTTAGGAGCTCATAAAATAAACAATGCACTCGGACAGGCATTATTAGCTAAAAAAATGGGAAAAAAGAGAGTAATAGCAGAAACAGGGGCAGGACAGCATGGAGTTGCAACGGCAGCAGCATGTGCAAAACTCGGATTGGAATGTGTAGTATATATGGGAGCAAAAGACGTTGAAAGGCAGAAATTAAATGTGTTTAGGATGGAATTAATGGGAGCGAAAGTAATTCCTGTTTTTGGAGGATCTCAAACATTAAAAGATGCGGTAAATGAAGCATTAAGGGACTGGACAACCAACGTTAGAACAACCTATTACCTACTTGGATCTGCTCTCGGACCACATCCATATCCAATGATGGTAAGAGAGTTCCAGAGAGTTATTGGAAAGGAAATTAAAGAGCAGATATTGGAAAAAGAAGGAAGGTTGCCCGATGTTATGGTTGCATGTGTTGGAGGAGGAAGTAATGCCATTGGAGCATTTTATGAATTTTTAGATGATGATGTTGAATTATACGCTGTTGAAGCAGGTGGAAAAGGGATAGAAACAGGAATGCATGGGGCTTCGCTTTGTGCTGGAGAGGTTGGAGTTCTACATGGATCAAAAATATATGTTAAAGAAGATGAGTTCGGGCAGATAGAAGAAAGTTATAGTATTTCAGCTGGTTTAGATTATCCTGGTGTAGGACCTGAACTTTCATTTTTAAAAGATGAAGGAAGGATAAACGCTGTCTACATAACCGATGATGAAGCGTTAGAAGCATTTCAACTCCTTTGCAGATTGGAGGGAATCTTACCTGCATTAGAAAGTTCTCATGCATTGGCTTATGCCGTTAAATTAGCCGATAAGTTAGATAAGGATGATATAATGGTTATTAACTTGTCTGGAAGGGGAGATAAAGATGTTCATACGGTTGCTAGGGCATTGGGTAGAGAGATTTAATTTACACCTCCGAGCGTAAGTGAGGAGGTATTCGGTGGTATATCAATAGGAGGTATCCTCCTATGGGCTCAAACTGTTGCTAAGGCGTTAGGTAGGGAGATTTAAAATTAAGTGATGGGAGTGATAAATATGAAATTAAAAGAGAAGTTTGATGAACTGAAAAATAAAAATGAAAAGGCATTTATTGCTTTTTATGTTGGAGGAGACCCAAATTTGGATGTTTCAGAAAAAGCTCTGGAAGTGATCTGTAAACATGCGGATATTGTTGAAATTGGTATTCCATTCTCAGATCCTGTTGCTGATGGTTTAACAATACAAAAAGCAGATGTTAGGGCATTAAGTAGAGGAATGAATCCAATAAAAGCATTAGAATTGGCAAAAAAATTAAATGAAAAATTTCCAAATGTTCCAAAGGTGTTTTTAACTTACTATAACATCATATTTAAAATGGGAGAAGAAAATTTCGTGAAGAAATGTAAAAACGTAGGGATTTCAGGGATTATCGTTCCAGATCTACCTATTGAAGAGGCAGAATCTCTCCTTTCTTATTGTGAAAAATATGGTGTTGATCTGATCTTTTTAGTTGCACCAACAACTCCAGATGAAAGATTAAAAAAGATCTTAGAAAAATGTAGGGGCTTTGTTTACGTTGTTTCAAGAACAGGAATCACTGGAGAGAGAGAAAAACTGGCAGAGGAGACAGAAGATCTCATACGTAGGGTAAAAAAATACTCAAAAGTTCCTGTATGCGTTGGATTTGGAATTTCTAAAAAAGAACACGTAGAAGAGATAACCAAATTCGCAGATGGGGCAATAGTTGGAAGTGCCATTGTTAAAATTGTAGAAAAACACTTAGATGAGAATGGAAATATAAAAGATGAAAATAAGTTCTTAAAGGACTTAGAAGAGTTTGTAAAAACATTAAAAGAGGGAACTAAGGCAAAGAAAATTAAAACACAGGTAAAAAATTAATACGGTAAAAAAATTAAAAATATTAAAAATTATAATAAGATAATTACTAAATAGCCCCATATTTTTTATTCTTTCTTGTTTACTCGCTCTTTTTTTAATTTAACAAGTTTTTCAACTGCATTCATATCAACATCCTCGTAGAACTCTAAATATCCATTATAAACTGCTCTGTTAAAGAATCCTTCTCCCCACTTGTTCCTTATTAAAACAGTTGAGTATCCTTCTTCACTACCTACATTACCAACTGAAATATCCGATGTTAAGCCAGTGAAATCTCCACAAACTTTACATCCACTCCTCATGGCAAACTCTACATCTTTAAGCTTATACTCCACAACCTTTCCATTTATTAGTAAGATTTTCAACTTTCCTGACTCAATATCCATCTTTTTAATTTCCCATGGCTCAATACCATCGGATTTTAATTTTTCTATCAACTTGCTATAATCATACGTCTCAAAACAAAACAAAGCAATTTTTAATCTTATTGCTTCCCTAAATGGTTTTAATAAATCATTATTTGACGATAATATTTGATAGATGGCATTTATAACACATGGAGTTCCAACAACAGCCAATTTTTTAAGCTTCTTTTCCATGACTGCTGTTTTTAATGCTTTCAATATAGGTCCCTTCCATAAATACTTACTACCCGCAGATCTCAAAACATCTTCCTTTGACATGGCTAAATATGACTCTGGCTCCAAAGTCCATTTATCTTCAATCATCACAATAGCCCCATCTATTAACTCCTCTTCAAAGGCATTTGCTAATATAGCAGTTACAACTCCACCATTTTGAGCATTTTTTATATTAATCAGAGATCTTGCTTTTACTGCCTTTAAAACTGTTCCTAATTTATTAGGTCTTGGAACTGATGATTTTTTTATCCTTGGGCAGGCATCATAACAAGCCCCACATGGAACATCATAAACAACTGTCTTACAAAACTCAGCTGAAATCGGATGCTCCACGATCTCTTCAGGAACGATGATGCATGAGCATTCATCGCACTCAAACTTTACCGGACTTTCTTCTTTGAAGTAAAGGTTATTCACTGGACAAACAGCTACACAAGCTCCACAACCGCTACATTTATTTGCATCCCAAACTTCTTCTTTTAGATCTCTATATGACTTCATCAATCTCACCTATCATTTTATCGGTGTTTCTAACACTTATCTAAAAAATTTTTAAACTTATAGAAAGCTTTCCAGATATGAAAACTCGAAGAGAGTTTTTATGAAACTTTTTTGAAAAGTTTCACATTAAGTCAGGAGTATATAACTTACCGAATGGTCTCTTAGATATTGGAGCAATCTTTGTCCATTTTGAGTTTAGAAGTTTATTTTTAATATCTTCTGAAAGATTAAACCACTTACAGAACTCTTCAATGTATGGCTTTATTTTCTCTAAATCCTCTTTTGTAAATTCTTTTATATCAGCTGCAACACCTAATTGATCTTTATCGATCTCTCCTCTGATGTATATTGCTCCTCCATGAATTCCTGTTCCAATCATTCTTCCTTTAATCTTTCCTAAATCGTTCCCTTTTTCATCAATATTTAAGACAATTATTGTTCCTCCAGCCATATACTCTCCTAAGAAATCCTTAGCAGTTCCTCCAATCACAAGAACTGGAACTTTGTCTTTATATGCCTTCATATGAATTCCACTTCTATAACCAACATCCCCTCTAACAAAAACCTTTCCTCCTCTCATTGAATGGGCAGTAACATCTCCACTACTTCCATATATCACTATTGTTCCGTCATCCATCGTGTTTCCGGGAGCGAATTCAGCATTTCCATGGACTATTATCGTAGGGCCGCTCATGAACATTCCCAGATCTCCACCAGGAATTCCATAGATCTCTATTGTTAAGTCCTTCTTTTGCAAACCATTTCCAATAAACCTCTGCCCCAAAACATTTTTTAAGATAATTTTTTTAACATCCGGGTTTTCCCTTAGAATTTGGTGTATCTTTTCATTTAACTCCTTATAATGCATGTCTTTTGCATCTATCTCCACTTCCATGCCTTTCACCTTTAATATTAAAGCATTGGTCAAAAATCAATAAAAGCAATTAACTTCTCCAATAAAATATAAAATTATAGAATTTAACACATTAACTTAATGAATTTTAATTTAATGAATTTTAATATGGATTTTAATTTTAATTTTTTTTAATTTTTAAGATTTTACTCTCCAGCGGCTTTTATTCCTAAAACTTCCAACTCTTTCTCATTTAATCCAACTCCTCTTAACCTATCTCTGTTTCCTCTTAAACTTTCAATTGAGTTAATTCCAGCAGCTCCTAAGAGTTCTTTAATCTCGTGTGTCCATGCTTTGATTAAGTTTGCCACTCTTCTCGCTCCAACTTCTGGGTCT
>Ga0256843_1000393_pt1 | contig 37567 bp, 41 predicted proteins | sample AlvinellametaG_FD_191572 | JGI IMG/M metagenome (GOLD analysis project Ga0256843, IMG submission 191572) | Pompeii worm associated microbial communities from hydrothermal vent at the East Pacific Rise, Pacific Ocean - Alvinella | ecosystem: Host-associated > Annelida > Integument > Unclassified ...
TTCAACGAACTAATTAAAACTCAATTTTTACAATAAATAACTTTAGATTAAGAGAGGGTTTCAAGCTTTTATGTTATAACTTAGTTAAATCAGATAAAAAAGGTCTTAATTAAATGGAAGCGTTAGCCGAAGCTATTGAAAATGATAGTATTGTAAAAGTAAAAGCATTATGTAAAGCAGGGGCAGACCTTACTGCTCCTATTGATGCAGGTTTGGAGTATGGGCTTGAAGACCCTGATAATATGCCTGTACTCTTTTATGCTATTCGTAAATATGCATCTATAGAGCTTATTGAAGTTTTACTGGAGTATGGTTGTGATATTCGAGAGATTGATGAAGATGGACTTAGTGCAATTGATATAGCCATTAAATTCAAACGTGAAGATATTATTCATTTCTGTATGAAACAGGGATTGGATATAAATGAAACCCACCGTCCAAGTGGAATTACTCCTATTGTTTTGGCATCATGTTTTAGTAATATTGCCATGGTAGAACTCCTTTTGAAATATGGTGCCAAGATTAATGCACAAGATAGTAATGGAATGAGTGCCAAAGATTACGCACGAAAATTGGGACAAAAGAAAATGGTAAAGTTTTTACATGAGCGTGGAGCAAGACATAATCGATACCCTGAAATAGATGAACCTCAGACAGCAACTACTCCAGCTCCAAGTGGAAAACCACAAGGAGACATGAAAAATCGTCAGGCTCCAACAGAAGATATGGGCTTTGACTCTATCTAGCCAATCAGTGCCATAACTTTTTCTATAGGACGACCAATCACGGCTCTGTTACCTTTAATAACAATTGGTCGCTCTATCAGTTTTGGATGATGAATCATCGCTTCAATCAACTTATCTTCAGAGGTCTCATCTTTTAAATTTAACTCTTTATAGATTGTCTCTTTGGTACGCATTAACTCTTGTGCTGAACCCATACCAAGTAGAGTTAAAATATTTTTAATCTCCTCTTTGGTTGGAACCTCATCCAAATAGTTAACCACAGTAGCATCAATACCTTTCTCTTCTAATAATTTAAAAGAGTCTCTCGATTTTGAACATCTTGGGTTGTGCCAAATTATAATAGTGTTCATCAGTTTTATCCTTAATAATTTTTTACTATTTTAGACTAAAAATAGGAAGAAGTATATATCCAAAATTAAAGATAAGTTTAATAAAAAGTTGTTACTATCTTATATGAAAATAGTTGCCACAGCCATCGAGGTAAACAGTAAAGATACTCTTCTTAGCTCATGTTTTGGAAATGCTAAATATTATGCTTTTTTTGATGGAGATAATTTAACCATAGAGAGAAATAGTCATAGAGGAGGTGCATCCGTTTTAAAATGGCTTAAAGAGAAGGAGGTTACCCATCTCTTAATTAAAGATATGGGTAAAGTTCCTTGTGCCTATAAAAAGAAAAAGCATCCTCTTCTTATCTATCCAAAAAATCAAAAACAGCCCAAACTAAATGAAATTGTCCAGTGCTATTTTTTAAATTAAAGGTGTAATATCAATAATCAATCGTGCAGGATTTTTATAGTCATAAGCACGAACCTTTACACCATCTTTTAACTCAATAGTAAATTGGAATCCACTATCATCAAGGTACTCATTAAAATCTATCTTTTCGATTACATCTCTTCGTGAGAATTTTGGAAATTTAGCTGAGAATCCTTTATATCCATCCATTGTTACAATAATTCTATTTTTACTAGGACTGTAGGTAACCAGATAGTGACCTACTGTTTTAACGCTGTTTCCATGACTGTTTATATCTAACCATTCGTCAATATCAAATACCAAACGAATATAAGTTTTATGACGACCTACTCTAATTGATTTTACATTTAATCCATCTTTTATTTTACCACCTTCAAAAGTTACATCATCTCTTGAAGTTATCGGTAGTGGTTCAGGTTCTACTGTCGGTTCAATAGAAGCGTGAATTTGAGCTTCAACAGGAGGCTCTTCTTTTTCAACAAATCTCTCTTCTTGGTTAATACTCTCTCCATTTAATGGATTTTCAGGGTCATACTTATGGGGTGATTTTGGAGTTGGGGCAACAACTCTCTCTTTAACTGTACTCTTATCAATATATGATTTTTCAACCAACTTCTCTTCAGAAGAAGGACGCTCAATTAAAGCACGAATGCTCTTTTCTCGTTCAATATGGCTCTCTTCTTCTTTTGATTTCTCTTTTGTACTGTTCTCTTCATATTTTGTCCCTGTTTCACAAGCACTCAATAGAAATAACAAAGCAAATAAGATATAGTTCTTCAAAAATTGTTCCTTTTTAAACATATTATAACATAATGCAACTCATAGAAGTTACATTAACATCCCTCCATTAACTTTCAGTGTCTCACCTGTAATATATGAAGCGTGGTCACTCAATAAAAAGGCTGTTGCTTCTGCCACCTCCGAAGGGTTACCAAAACGTGCCAAAGGAATTTTAGCTGTAAAAGCATTTTTAACCTCATCTTTTAAGACATCTGTCATCTCTGTAGCAATAAATCCTGGAGTGATATTGTTAAAACGGATGCCTCGTGGCGCCCCCTCCATTGCAAATGATTTTGTCATAGCAATAGTTCCACCTTTTGATGCTGAGTAGTTGGTCTGCCCTGCATTACCTGTCTCTCCAACAATTGATGCAATATTTACAACTGCACCAAAACGTTTTTTACTCATCGCTTTTAAACCTTCGCGACAACCAATAAATGTAGACTTTAAGTTAGCATCAATCACACTCATAAACTCATCAGCTTTCATACGCATCGCCAATTTATCTTTGGTAATTCCTGCATTATTGACCAAATAAGCAATCTCGCCATCAGTTGCAACAATCGTTTTAATTGCATCAACAAATGCTTTTTCGTCACTCACATCAAAACCAATAACTTCTGCCTCTCCACCAGCATCAATAATTGCTGATTTTACGGCATTTGCCTCTGCTTCACCACTTCTATAATTTACCCAGACTTTTAGACCAAATCCTGCCAAACTTTTCGCAATCTCTGCCCCAATACCTCTACTTGAACCTGTTACAAGTACATTTTTTCCTGTAAATTTCATTAATTAACCTTACTATTAAATATCGGCTTATTGTAGTCTATTGCTTGTTAAAAGTCGATTATTGAAAAAAGGCTAATTTAACTTTATCAAAGAGTTTATAATCATCATCCTCTATTTTACTCTTAAAAATAATATGATTAAGCTGTTTAAGTACCGACATCTTGGTATAGACCTCGTTATATAGACCATTGGCTAAAATAGAGATTTGGGTATCAATATTGTACTCTTTCTCCAATACGCTGTCTAATAATACACACGCCTCTTCATCACTTGTTGATGGAAAATCTTGTTTTATAAATCTACAAAATAGAGGACGCTCAATCTCCATATCTTTATTATTCATTTTTATAACATGGCAAAACAGTGCTGCCACAGACTCTTTTAAGACTTTATCCATCACAAACTCCTTGAATTTAAACTGTCTAACTGTTAACATAGTAGCCAAATTAACATAAAATTTAACATGTTTATCTATGAAAAGTGAATATTTAACTCATATTTTCCACTTTTAATACCCTTATAAGTTTTGTTGAAATATACTTTTTTATATGTAATAGTATTTTAAACTATAGTTAAGATTGGGGGAAAGTTATGCAACTATTAAAATGGAAAAATGAATACTCTATGAATGAGAAAAAGATTGATGAGCAACATAAAGGGCTTTTTAAGCTCTCTAATGAGATTTATCATTTAGTAGAAGTGGGTATTGATGATGCAGAACACTTTAGAGAACTTTTTATGGCACTTAATGACTATACCGTTGAACACTTTATCTATGAAGAGATGTATATGGAACTTCAGGGCTATCCTGCACTAGAAGTACATATTGAACAACATCTTGAATTTTCAAAAAGATTAAAATCGTTAGCATTGGGGATTAATCATCAGTCACATATTAAAGATATTGGAGAGTTTGTAACAACATGGTTATTGAAACATGTATTAAATGAAGATATGAAATATAAGGTATTTATAGAAGCCAGATAGTTACAGAGAACTATCTTGCAAAAAATGAAGCTTTAACTTTGTCAAAGAACTCGTAATCTTCATCTCTAATATTACTTTTAAAAATAATATGATTTAGCTGTTTTAATATATTCATTTTAGAATAGGGTTCATTATAGAGTGCATTACTAACTATAGAGATGTGTGTATCTATATTGGTTGTTGGCTCTTCATCCATAATTTTTTCTAGAAGCGCTTCTGCCTCTTTATCACTGCAATCAAAATCTTGTCCCATAAAGCGACAGAACAGAGGCTTTTCTACCTTTAAGTCCTTTTCATCCAGCTTTATAGCGTGACAAAACAGTGTTGCAACCGACTCCTTTATCATTTTATCCATTATTATCCCTCTGTTTCGTAGTTATACCATTAAGTAGTCAAAGGTGACTACATAAAAAATAACACTTTTATATAATATCAAATATAAGCATAATGTTTCATAAAACTCCAATATAAAGGGGTTTTAAATAAGTGCTTCATCCATCTCTACAGGCACAGATAGCCCCATAATTGTTAAAACTGTTGGAGCGATATTATTTAATCCTCCACCCTCTTTTAGTTTCTCAACACCCTCTGCCATTACATAACACCAGACATCTCCTACCGTATGATTGGTCAAAATGTTCCCTTCGCTATCTCTCATCTCTTCACAGTTCCCATGGTCAGAAGTTAAAACAATTGCATAATCTTTCTCTTTTGCTTTTTCAATAATCTGACCTATCTCTTGGTCTACTGCTGTAACAGCCAAACAGGCAGCTTTATAATTTCCTGTATGCCCAACCATATCACCATTGGCAAAATTAACAATAATTAAATCATACTCCTCATCCATTCCTGTTCTAACAGCCTGACCAACTTCAGGAGCTGACATCTCTGGCTTTAAATCATACGTTTTTACATCTGGACTGGGAATTAATACCCTACTCTCTCCAATCATTGGTGCTTCTTGACCACCATTTAAAAAGAAAGTTACATGTGCATACTTCTCTGTTTCTGCTGTATGTAATTGGGTTAATTTAGCATTAGAGACCACCTCTGCTAAAGTATTTATAGGTACCTCTTTGTCAAACATAATGGGAAATGCAAATGAGGCATCATATTTTGTCATTGTTGTGATGTGTAAAGGGAGATAATCACGTTTAAATCCATCAAATTTCTCTACACCCAAAGCTGTAGTAATCTCACGAACCCTATCAGAACGGAAATTGGCAACAATTACTGCATCATCTTTTTTCATTCCATGATAACCATTTAGTGCTACAGGCTCAATAAATTCATCGTAAATTTTCTCTTTATAACTCTGCTCTATATACCCCTTGGCATCCAAGTTACTCTGATTTTCTGCTGTAACAATAGCAGAGTATCCTTTCTCTACACGTTCCCATCTGTTGTCTCTGTCCATTGTATAAAAACGTCCACCAATAGATGCTATAGAGATATTTTCTGAACAGATAGATTCAATCTGCTCTATATACTGTTTTGCCGATGTAGGAGAGACATCACGACCATCCGTAATGAGATGTAAAAAGACGCGTTTTCCTCGATTCTCTGCGAGTTTAGCAATTCCCATAATGTGTTCAATATGGGAATGTACTCCACCATCACTTAAAAGACCAATAAGATGTACCCGATGACTCTTATCCAGCGTACTGTTCAACGCTTCATTCTGCTCGATTGAGCCATCTTGTAATGCCAAAGAGATTTTTACCAAATCTTGATACAGAACACGACCTGCACCAATAGACATATGCCCTACCTCTGAATTGCCCATCTGTCCTTCGGGAAGACCAACACTCAAACCGTGTGTTGCAATTAATGTTTTTGGAACATCGGTTAATAATCTGTCATAAGTTGGTTTGGTGGCATCTTTAAAAGCGTTACAGCTACTATCAGGTTTACACCCTATTCCATCGGTAATAATCAACAATGTTTTTTGAATCATTGGCTCTCTCTTTCCTCTTTATGGTCATTTATTAAAAAAATTAAAGTAAAATAACACTTGTTTACTTAATAGACTCTAAATTCAGGATGATACTCTATGCTCTACGCGCTTTACGAACTTTTTGACATCAATATTCTACAATATATCTCTGTCCGTGCAGGATTGGGATTTTTTATCGCTTTTCTTATCACATTGTATGCCATTCCACGGTATATCGCGTGGGCCATTTCAAAAAAAGCCAAACAACCGATTAATAAATATGTACCAAACCATGCATCAAAACAGAACACCCCTACCATGGGTGGAGCTGTATTTGTGATTGCAACGGTAATTGGTGTACTTTTAACAGCTCAAATATCCAATCCCTATATTATTGCAGGATTAATGACAATTATCGGTTTTGCACTGGTTGGATTTCAAGATGATTTGGGAAAAATTTTAACAGGAGATAACCTTCAAGGGCTAAGTAGTCGAGGTAAAATGGCACTACTCTTAGTCATTGCTGTTGCTGTCTCACTCTTTTTAATTGTGGTTGCTGATTTTCCTACCAATATTTATCTTCCTTTTATTAAAGAACCTGTTGTCGATATGGGATACTTTGCTATCCCTTTTTGGATTATTGTATTTCTCGCAACAACGAATGCTGTAAATCTTACTGATGGGCTAGATGGATTGGCAACCGTTCCTTCTATTATCTCGCTTACGACTCTTGGAATTTTAGTCTATGTTACAGGTCATGCTGTCTTCTCAAAATACCTACTCTTACCAAATATTCAAGGAGTAGGTGAAGTGACAATCTTGGCAACAACACTCTCTGGTGCATTGCTTGGTTTTCTGTGGTATAACGGTTATCCTGCCGAAATATTTATGGGCGATACAGGTTCACTTGCTATTGGTGGGGTACTTGCCTATTTAGCAATTATTGCAAAAAGTGAAGCTCTGCTTCTACTTATTGGTTTAATATTTGTGGTTGAGACCATTTCTGTTATTTTACAAGTAGGAAGCTATAAACTAAGAGGCAAACGTATCTTTTTAATGGCACCCATCCATCACCATTTTGAGATGAAAAAGTGGGCTGAGAATAAGATTATTGTACGATTTTGGATGATTGCATTTATCTCTAATCTGCTGGCACTCATTACATTAAAAATTAGATAGGAGCATAACCGATGAAACCAACCCTCTTTGGATATGGATTAACCACAAAAGCGATTGCGAAGAAGTTGGGTGGAGGGTGTATCTTTTTTGATGATAATGCCCAAAAACCTTATGCTGATGAGTACCAAAATCAAATTTTTCCTTCGCATCTTTTTGACCCACAAGATAGTAAACTTGAAGTAACAACGCCTAGTGTTCCCCCACATCATCCCCTGATTAAATCTGCACAAAATCTTATGAGTGAATATGATTACTTTGCCAAAACAATGCCTTTTACTATTTGGATAAGTGGAACAAATGGAAAAACAACCACAACCCAAATGTTGGAGCATCTACTACGAAAACGAGGTGCTGTAGCAGGGGGCAATATTGGAACACCTCTCGCAGAGCTTAACCCTAAAGCGCCTATTTGGATTTTAGAATCTAGCTCATTTACCCTGCATCATACCCATATCGCCTCTCCCAACATCTATCTGTTGCTACCCATCACCCCCGACCATATTGATTGGCATGGAACAGCAGAGCAGTATGAACAGGATAAGCTCAAGCCTCTTTTAACCATGAAAGAGGGTGAGATGGCACTTGTTCCCAAAGGATTAAACCTGCCAGAGACCCATGCCTTTATTGTAGAATATGACTCTTCTGAATTTTTAGCCGACTATTTTTCAATAGACAGCTCTAAAATTCGTTTTAAATCAGCATTTTTAGAAGATGCACTCATCGCCCTTTCGGTTACAAAAGTACTTTTTGATGAGGTAGATTACGATACCATCAACGCCTTTACCCTTGATAACCATCGACAAGAAGAGACCAGAGATAAAAAGGGAAGATTGTGGGTAAATGACTCAAAAGCAACCAATCTAGATGCCTCGATTCAAGCAGTAAAAACTTATGATGACAAGTCTATTCATCTGATTATTGGAGGAGATGATAAAGGTGCCGATTTAACCCCTCTCTTTGAACTGATAAAAGAGAAAAACCTTCATCTCTATACTATAGGTGCAAACAGTACAAAAGTAGCAAATTTAGCAGAACAACACCATATTCCCTATACTCCATGTCAAACTTTAGAGAATGCTGTTAAAAGCATCTCAAAAAAACTGACAAAAGATGAAGTTGCCCTACTCTCTCCAGCAGCAGCCAGTTTTGACCAATTTAGCTCGTATAAAGATAGAGGAGAGAAATTTTTTCAATATGTTAAAAATCTTTAATTTTTTAATATTACTTTAAGTTTAAGTGGCTATAATTTCAGCCACTTCAAACAAGAAGTACAACTTAAATGTGGCTCCATAGCTCAGTTGGTAGAGCAAAGGATTGAAAATCCTTGTGTCGGCGGTTCGATTCCGTCTGGCGCCACCACTTATTAAATTCTCCCTATAAATTTTATCACTTTTTACCCTTATAAAAATTACAAAAAAACAAATCTTATCATATTACTAATCATCTTCACTCTTAGTTTTAAATATCCCCTTCTCTTTTATCTAATTTAAACATTTTTTTGCTAGAATGAACACAAAAAAAGTTTAAAGGAGCTTTCATGATGCTTGAAAATCTTACCGTACTCTATGTTGAGGATGACCAAGATACTCAAAGGTTAATAAAAAGGATATTAAGTTCCTCGGCAAAAGAGGTTTATGTCGCAAGTGATGGAGAAGAGGGGCTTAGGTTGTTTAAAGAGAGGCGACCAGATATTGTTTTGACCGATATATGTATGCCTAAAATGGATGGTTTAGAGATGTCTGAAGAGATAAAAAAAATTGTTTCAAATCAACCCATTGGTATCTTTACTGCTTTTGATGACCCTGAGTATCTTAAAAAAGCATCAGAGTTGGATATAGGTACATATATTCTAAAACCATTTGACAGAAAACAGTTCTTTAACTCACTAGAGTACTTGGGAATGGTTGCAGAGAGTCAAAACAGTTAAATAATTATAAAAGGAGGAATAATGATAGAGAGTTCCACTCCAGAGTTTAAACGTGCTTCAATTGGTCTGCTTATTAGTATTATTCAAAATGTTAATTCAAAAAAGAGTAAGAAATATTATAGTTTTTTTCAAAAAGAGTTAAAAATTAATCCTGAAGAGTTTGAAGAGATTGTAGAGCTTCAATCCTTTACTCAGGCACATAATATTGTTCTAGAGAATGAGATTGATACCATTCGAAAGGCACTGGGTAATAAACGCCATCAGATTATGAAATTTTTAATGATACTCAATCGTTGTATTATTATTGATGGTTGTGATGCTCAGAGCTATCAACGATTCGAAGAGGTTCGTGATAGCTTTCTTGCAAAGCTTTAACTTAACAGAGTGTTTTGGTTGAGAGTATTATTTCAAACTTAGCTCCACGGTCAGTGTTGGAAACCAACAATTGACCACCCATATGCTCTTCAATAATCATTTTTGACATATAGAGTCCCAATCCTGTTCCATTTTTTGCTTTTGTTGAGAAGTAGGGGTCAAATATTTTTCCAATAACATTCAATGGTATTCCTCCTGCATTATCCTCTATCGAGAGATGAATTTGACTCTTAACACGCTCTGCATGCACCCAAACTTGTGGATTTTCTGTATCTCTCTCTATCAATACATCTTTGGCATTATTTAAAATATTAATAATCATCTGTCCCAACTCATTGGGATAACCTTTTAATAAAATATTTGTTTTACACTGCATATCTAGATTAATCTGAATCTCCTCTTTTACTAAAATAGGTCGAAGAAAATCCAAGGACTGCTTAACCACCTCTTTTAGATAAAATTCCCGACTGTTAACCTCGGGACTAAAGAAATTAGTAAAATCGGATATTGTTTGAGACATCTGTTTAATCTGTTTGGTTGACTCTGTATCAAACTCTTTAATCGCTTGGTCATTTAACTCTCCATCCTCATATTGAAAAATAAGCATTTGATTAATTAGTGAAAGATTATTTAAAGGCTGTTTCCATTGATGAGCAATCATACTAATCATCTCACCTTTAAGCGATAAGCGATTCTGTTGAAGCATATGAAACTGTTGCTCTTTATTCTTTTCCACCTCTTTTTTGACCAAAATCTTGAGTCTTTGCGTCTGGTCTTTTACATCAGAAAGGAGTGTTCCAAAGAGTAGAACCAGAAGAATTTGAAACATAAAATAGGTGTTGAGATTAATAATATTATCAATAGGATTTCCTTTGATAAAAACACCTATTCCATTGTGTGTTAAATAGAGTGAAACAAAAGCAATAAGCACCGTTGCTAATGCTCCATAATGTACCCCTTTTTGATAAGATAAAAAGAGTGTAAAAAAGATTGTAAGTCCTAATAATAACAGAGGGTTAGTAATGGGATAGACCTCTAAAAAGAGATAACTTAGTATAATTGAAACCGAAGAGATAAGAATAATTTTTTTACTATCTCTCTTGGTAACATTGGTATACATCAAAAGAATCATTGGTGCAATAAGCAGTTGTCCCATTATATTACCAATAAACCAGAAAAATGAGCTGTTCAGATAATCTGATGGCTCTATAATATCAAAGGTGACTAAAACTACATTACCCAGTAATGCACTAAATGGCTGTAATACACAAAGAATTATAATAATAAGCCAAAAGACATCTCTAAAAGTAGCCAAATTCTTATTGAGTTTTAGTTTTCTAAAAAATATGACAGCTAAAATGGCTTCAATTGAGTTGACTATGGCAATCCCCAAAGAGGGTTCCCATGCCATACCATTATAATAAGCAAGAAAGAACTGTCCAATTAATACGGCAATCCAGATACGTTTTCCATAGAGGATGGCACTGGCTAAAGCGATACCTTCAGCAGAAAAGACAACAATTGTAACAATACTGTTGTCAGGGGAGATAGCAAGACTTAAATTTCCTGCAAGAAAATAGATAAATGCAATAATAAAAGTTTGAGTTAAATAAGATAAATTCATAGTTAGATTTTAGCAAACAAAGATTAGATTTCTTTGTTCAAGTTGCCTATAATATGATTTTTTGTAAGGTACAGCTCAATTTATATTAGAATTAGGGGAAATCAGAGATGAAAAATCTATTAAAATATCTAGGATTGTTACTTTATATCAATTTTCTTTATGCAGGTCCTCCAATGATGAGTGACGACCCTTTTACTCCAGAGGTTAATGAGCTGGAGATAAATTTTGCATCAGAAGTGGAAAATGGAGAAGATTTAACAATTGTTGCTCCCATTATAGACATAAATTATGGAATCTATCCTCATCTACAACTTACTCTAGAGAGAGCCTATGCCTTCTCAAACAGTCACTACAACTCAAATGGTTTAGAGGTTGCATTAAAGTATCACTTCTATCGTGGTGATATTTTAAATATTGCACTCTATCCAAAATATCTCTTCTATCCAATCAATACCCCTTTTGATGATGGAGAGTCTTACGAATTTCAAATTCCAATTAGTGTTCAACTCAGTAATAATCTAGAGTGGGTAAGCAGTTTTTCTTATCTTTATCCTCAAAAAGAGAAAAGTCATTACGAAATAGGAAGCTATTTGGCATACACACAGAAACAAGCAACTTACTACATTGAAACCTATATTGAAGAGAATCCCACCCAGAGGAGTATTGCTACCACTTTAAATATGGGTTACTTCTATCAATATAGAGAAAACATTGGATTTATGGGTTCTATTGGTTATGAGAGCATCAATGCCAAAAAAGAGGCAATTCTCTCCTATTTGGGGCTTCAAATTATCTTTTAATCAATAAAAACCTTTATTCTGTTTATCAATTGTATTAATATATCTAATGAAAATAGATTAAAAAGATTTTTCATAAATTATAAATAATAGTTTTGATATAGTTGTTTTATGAAACGTATCTCAAATTTATACCTTGGTTTTGTTTTTATTATTCTCTTAAGCCTATCTCTCTCTATGCTCTTTTTTCTAAAAGAGAGTCAAAAAGATAAACTTCAAGCCTTAAGCCGACATGTTCTAGATGATTTTCAGAAAGATTTGGCGTATGAGAATGCTGATTTATTAACCTTCTCTTTGGCTCTTTCTGAAGATGGAGCATTAAAAAATGCACTGCTTAATGATGATGAAGAGATGGCATATGAGATTTTAAGTGCCATCAGTAAACGTTTTAAAGAGTATACTCCCCTTCAGACACTTCGATTACAACTTTTTGATAATGATTTTTTTATATTTGCTCAAAGTTGGGGCAACGCATCAGTAGGGATGCCGATGTGGTGGTTTCGAGATGACCTTGAAAAACTAAAACAGAACAAACACCCAAAAGTTGGAATTGAGACGGGGCGACGCTTAACCTTTAAAGCCACCATTCCTATTAAAAGTGGAAAAGCCTATATCGGTTACTTAGAGGTTATTCAGTTTGTTGATGAGTTTGCAAAGAAATTACGTCAACGGGGTATTGAACTCTTTGCATTAATGGATATAAAGTATCTAGAACAGGCATCACTTATGAAAGAGTTTCCCTTTTTAAATGGCTATATCATTGCCAATAAAAATTTTAATAAGAAGCTCGAACTCAAAGCCAAAGCAATCAATTGGAAGAGACTAGAACGAAGGGGTTACCTCTATAAAGATAAAATCCTCTATCTCCTTGAACCGATGTATAATGGAGACCATGAAGAGATTGGTAAATATCTGTTGATTCTTCCTTCTCATACGGTTACACACTATAGTCATAACTATCAAGATATATCTATCTTTACACGTCTAAGAGATAAAGATATTTATAAAGTAGTACAGTTGTGGGAGAACCCTTCGGGGAGTTATCGTAATATTAAAGATAAAAATTTGGTTGAATGGTTTGGAAAACTAAATGATGAAGATAAGAAAATGTTATTAGAAGAGACGAAAAAGAGACTCTCACTCTATACAAAAGATGAGTTAATTGATGTTATTTTAGAGAATAAGCATAAAGAGAAAAAAGTGGGAATAGTAAAGTGAAGATATTAATTTTAGAAGATGAGACCATTTTGGCTATCTCCATGCAGGAGTTTCTAGAAGATTCAGGTTATGAGGTGATACATTTTGTCAATGCACAAAATGCATTTGATGCTATCTATGATGGGACATTTGATTTACTACTTCTAGATGTTAAAGTTTCAGGCTCAATGAATGGTTTTGAACTACTTTCAACACTCAGAGAGCATAAAATCACCACTCCTGCTATTTTTATTACTTCACTCAATAACATCGAAGATTTAACCCAAGGATACAAGTGTGGTTGCTGTGACTATATTCGTAAACCATTTGACTTGGCAGAGTTGAAACTTCGCGTTGAACAGGTGATTCAGACACAATGTTTTCAATCAATTGATGATACCATTAAACTCCCTCTTGCCTATACTTATGATACAAAAAAAATGGAACTCTTATTAAAAGGAAAACGGGTAACTCTAAGCCGACGAGAGACCTCTATATTGGAACTGCTTATTAAACATCGTGGTTCGGTTGTGAGTTATGAAATGTTTTGGGAAGAGGTGTGGGGAGAGTGGATAGACCCTACCAATATTCGTGTACAAGTGGGAACACTTCGGCGTAAATTACAGAAAAATTTTATTAAAAATATTCGTGGATTAGGATACAGTATTGACATTTGATTCCAAAAAGTTTGCTCTAAAATATGCTATTCGTTACACCTTTATTTTAGCCATAATCCTAATTACTCCCCTTGTTATCTATGTGATGCTACTATTACAGATAGACCAAGCTAAAACTGAACTTTTACTCCAAGAACAATCTAGAAAAATTATCGCTTCAATGGAGCGTTATAATAATCAAGATGAGGTCTATAAGTTTCCTCGTTATAAAGAGTATCAAACAGCACTCTACAACAACCAATACCAAGAGATTTTTTCAACATTAGAATTCAAACCCTCTGTTTTTATGGAAGGTTTCCATAAAGAGGGAAACCACTACTACTACATCTATGCCTTACCAGACAGACACTATTTTGGTTCAAAGTATCTCTTGGTCTCTACAGTGCATACTGCCAATGAAATCTACTTCTTTGCTCTATTGGTTATCTTGGGAATTTTAATTATGCTCTTTCTCTTCTCTCTCTTGCTTCTAAAAAACTTCTCTGTTCCTTTTGAGAAGATGAACAAACAACTTGATAACTTTATAAAAGACTCTATGCATGAGATTAATACTCCCTTGAGTATCATCAATCTCAACTCAGACCTCTGCATTAATAAATATGGAGAGAATAAGTATCTACAACGGATTAAATCTGCCTCTAAAACTTTGGCAACAATTTATGATGATATGGATTACCTAATTAAACAAGGACGTGTCAAACAGACCAAAACTACCATAGATTTCTCAGAGTTTATTAAGAGTCGTGTAGACTACTTTCAAGAGGTTGCTACCCTAAAAAATATCACCATCACAACCAGTATTATCCCAAATATTAGCTACTCTTTTTCAAAAGTAAAACTACAACGTATTGTAGACAATACCATCTCTAATGCAATTAAATACAGCTACGATAATAACCCCATAGAAGTGGTTCTAAAAGAAGACTCTAAACAGATCATCTTTTTAGTTAAAGATTACGGTGTAGGGATTGAACATGTCGATAAAATATTCTCTCGCTATTATCGAGAAGATGAAACCAAAGGTGGTTTTGGTATTGGTCTAAATATTGTCAAAGATATTATTGACGAAGAGTATATTAAATTAGATATTCAATCAACACTTAAAGAGGGAAGCTCTTTTAGATATACCTTTTTAAAGTGAGTATTACTAATATATTAATCTACTCTACACGAAGAGAGTATCCCATTTTACTGTATGAGACAAGAGGAAGCGTGGGCATTTTTTTTCTAATACTATAAACCAGTGTACGCAGAGATGATTCTGCAATAGGATACTTATTCCATATGCTTGGTATAAGTTGATTATAGGTAACAACACTATCTATCTCATGAACAAGCATATCAATAAGTTTCTGCTCTTTACTATTAAGTTTCACTTCATTCTTATTTTTATAGAGAGTTCGCTTCTCATGAGAATAGGTATATTCACTATTGATAACGGTATATTTAGAGTAAACTTTTTTCTCTTCCTCTCGCTTTTCAGATAAAAAGCGTCTGTATCCTAAAAGTAATGTTTTTTTTAAATCATGAAGTGTGAAAGGTTTCTGAACAAAACCATATGGAGATATTTCAAGTAGCTCCTCAAAGGTCTCATCGTCTCCATAAGCTGTTATAAAAATAATTGGTATGGTGAATCTTTGTAAAATTTTTTTTGCCAATTGAATTCCATCCATTGCACCATTTAAAGATATATCCATTAAAATCAAATCTGGCTTTTTGTTTTTAAGAGAATCTAAGACATCATACCCATTAGAGAAACACTCTAGCTCTTGAATCTTTAGAGCATTTAAACCTTTTTTTAAATACTCTTGTATAGAGTGTTCATCTTCTACAATCATGATACTTTTAGGTAAAATCATACAGTTCCTTTATATAAACAAATAACGATAAAATTCTACAAAAAAAAATGTCAAAAAATGTCAAAAGTAGTTTATAATAAAAAATTTAAAAACAGTTAAAAAGGTTTTGTAAACAGTGATTATAAATATAAAAAACCCAAGATATAAAGAGTGGTGTTATACCTTAATAATTACCATATCTATGACTCTAGTATATTATTTATCAGGTAAATTGATTTTTATCATTTCAGATAATCTTATCAATCACATGATTGTAAGTATTGTCATATTTCTACCAGAAGGTTTCTCTCTTGCTGGAGCCATAATTTTTGGCAGAAAAGTGTGGCTAGGTGTCTTTATGGGACAGCTGTTTTTAGCATTAAATCAAGAGTTGCCTTTCCAAACAGCTGTTCTTATCTCTACAGTTAATGCTTTAGAGGTGATTATTGTGGTCTACTCTTTAGAGTATTTAAACTTAGATAGAAGGTTTTTAAAATTAAAAGATACGATAGGTCTAATTCTTATTGTTCTTTTAGTAGCACAACCTTTCTCTGCACTCTTTGGTAATATAACACTCTTATATAGTTCAATTATTACAGAGCAAGATTTTATTAAGAGTCTCTTCTCATGGTGGTTTGGAAACACAATGGCACAACTACTTGTTGCCCCGATGTTAATATATCTCTATGCAGATTATAAAAGAATTGATTTCAAAACTCTACTGTTTACTTTTTTACTCTTTTCTTTTTTAAGTTATCTTCTCTTTTTTACAAATTACATCAATAGCCTCTCTCTCTTATTAAGTATTACCACCCCTATTGTATTATTAATCTCTATCTACAGGGATATTATCTATGCTACTATTGCCATAACAACAATTAGTCTCTTTGCAACGTATGCTACCAATCAAGGCTTTGGAGTATTTGTAACAGGCTCTGAACTTGATAATGTTATTAATATCAACTTTTATATTGTGACCCATATTTTTCTAGTATTGATAGTGGGTATTTTATTTCTAGAGAAAAAAGAGAATGAAGAGATAATTCTTAGGCAGAATAGAGAGTTAGAGAGCATGATGTTAAAGCAGTCACGTTTAGCTCAGATGGGAGAGATTTTAAATATGGTGGCACATCAGTGGAGACAACCTCTTACCAATCTTCTGCTGATTAATGAAATTCTGGTCTATCGATATAGAGAAGGGGAAATAAATGATGAAGAGATAGATGAGTTTCAAAAAGAGTCAACATTTCAAATTAAACAGATGTCTAAAACAATTGATGATTTTAAAGATTTTTTTCATCCAAGAAAAGAGAAAGTAAAGTTTTCACTCAATGATGTTGTTGAGAATCTTCTTTATATTATAAAACCAATTTTTAGAGAGTCCAATATTCATATTAATATCAACAAAGAGGAGAATCTCTATCTTTATGGTTATCCAAATGAGATGTCACAAGCCTTATTAAATCTGCTTTATAACTCAAAAGATGCTTTTATTGAAAGAGATATTAAAGAGAGATATATCAATATAGTTTTAGAAAAAAAACAGAATCAAATTCTATTAATAGTTCAAGATAATGCAGGAGGTATTCCTAAAGATATTATAGAAAATATTTTTAAACCCTACTTCTCAACAAAAAATAATCAAGGTACAGGATTGGGATTATCTATCTCTAAAATTATTATAGAGAAACATATGGAAGGAAGCTTGTTTGTTGAAAATATTAAAGAGGGAACAGCCTTTATAATGCGATTTAAATTAAAAGAATAGATTTTCTATTAAAATTATTCAAGATTACAATGTGCAACTCGTTATTTTATTAAATAACTAAAAATTATTTAATAAAATAAGTTTTTACACTTTTTTTACACTTCTTCGCTATACTCCTCTTAATACTAAATGAAAAAGGAGTTTTAATGAAGAAAAGTTTAAAACAGATTGCTCTTGTCTCGGCAATTCTATTTTCTTCCTCTATTGCTGTATCTGCTCTGGATTTAACCAAAGCGTATGATATGCCTGATGCCAGTAAACTTATTGAAAAAGATTTACTACAACCACCTAAAAAATTTACCATGCCAAAAAGTTGTAAACTTGATGATGCAGATGCCATTGCACGAGGTGAGTATATTTTTCATAATCTTAATGGGAAAAAAGCCAAAAAAACACCACCAAAAGGGCTTGTAAAGTTTATTGAAAAAAAAGATAAAGAGGGTAAAGTTAAAAAAGTAGCCAAGCAGTTTGGTAACTGTGTTGCTTGTCACAATATCGAAGGTGCTGTCGGTGGGGGAAATATTGGACCTGACTTAACAGGATATAAAGCGATTTTTGTAGACAGTAAAACCAGAGATGCGAACTTTGTCTACCAAAAAATAGCAGACCCTCGAATTGACAATCCCAAAACACACATGACAGTAAACTTGACAACAAAACTGTTTAACGAATCAGAAATTTGTGACTTAACTGCTTATGTTATGTCTGATAAATCTGCAAAAAAATAAGGAGAGAAGAAGTATGGAAAGAAGAAAATTTATTCAAAGTATGTTGACTGCATCAGCAGTAGCAGTGGTTACTGTGCCAACAGGTCTATTGGCAGAAGAGGCAAAAAAAGCCCCTAAAAAGGGACCAAATGATATGTCATTTGATGAGGCTGTTAAAGCAATTACTTCAGATAAAGGGGCAAAAGAGAGTGATAAAATCAAGCTTAGTGTTCCTGAAATTGCAGAAAATGGTGCTGTTGTTCCTGTAAAAGTAAATGTTGACCATCCAATGGAAGAGAACAACTATGTTAAAGCAATTCATGTTTTAAACAAAGGTAATGGTAATGCACGATGTGCTGATATTATGTTGACACCTGCCAATGCAGAAGGGTACTTTGCAACTCGTGTAAAATTGAGTAAAACCCAAGATGTTGTAGCACTTGTAGAGCTGAGTGATGGCACATTTATTCAGACTGCAAAAAGTGTAAAAGTTACCATTGGTGGTTGTGGTTGATTCTAGCCAAACTTGTAAACTAAAGCGTTTTATATTGGGCAGATGTAGGTTCGATTTTATCGAACAAGAAGCCCTTATAAAACAATCTGTTCGATAAAATCGAACCTACAATATTAAAAAAGTAATTAAGGGATATAAGATGGCAGATAAAAGAAAATCAATGGTAAAGATTAAACCAAAAAAGTATAAAGTTGGTGATATTGTAAAAGTAGACTTTATTGTAATCCACCCAATGGATACAGGAATGGCAAAAGATAAAAAGACAGGTAAAATTAAACCTGCACATTATATTGATAGCATTACTTTTTCATTTGATGGAAAACCTTTTACAACGATGAAAGTGTGGGAGTCGGTATCGACCAATCCTTATTTTTCTGTAAAATATAAAATTACAGGAAAAGGTAAAATTACTGTTGACTATACCGATAATCAAGGTGAAAAGAACTCTAAGAGTAAAAAAATTAAACCAAAAGGATAGGGTATGAAGAAGTTATTACTGCCTTTAGCCTTGATGGTAACTGTTGCTTCTGCTGGAGAGCAGTTTGCAATGAGTGATGCTGATAGAGCAATGTATAAAGAGATGTTAGAGAACAACCCTGCTGACATCTATGTTGAAGAGGGTGGAGAGATTTTTGAAGAGTCTCTTGGTGGTGAAGAGGCGTTAGCAAAGTTTTTGGGTGTAACAGAAAAAGAGTTACCTAAATATATTGCAGGGTTTCCACGTTATATCAAAAAACTTGGCAATGTTGTTGGTATTGACCAAGTTTTACAAGCGATGGAAGTAGAACAGGGAAAAAAGAAGACAAAGCTAAAGAGTGAAAAGATGTTCTCTATGTTGGCATACGTCAAATCATTGGCAAATGATGAGCAGTTTACTATTGATATTAATGCCAATAAACATATAAAAGCCTCTTATGATTTAGGAAAAGCGACCTTCGAGACTCCACGGGGTGGGCGTGGACTCTCTTGCTTAAGTTGTCACTCTTCGGATATTGTTGGGCAAGTACTTAGAACACAGCCTCTTCCTGATTTAGGAAAAGCAGGTGCAGGTGCAACATGGCCAGCATACAGAATGACAAAATCAAGCTTACGAACACTTCAGAGAAGATTTCAAGGATGTATGAAAAATGCTCTGCTTAAAGTGATTCCTATTGGTTCAAAAGAGATGGTTGGATTAGAGGTATATATCTCAACTTTAGCTCAAAAAGAGAAACAAGCCATTGCTATTCCTGGCTTAAAACGATAAAGGGTTTTTATGGATATTAGTAGAAGAGACTTTCTAAATATGGCAGGTGCGTTAGGTCTTTTGGGCTTAACCAGTGGTACACTTTTTGCAGGAGACAGCAAAGAGGTAAAGGCAAAACTTAAAGAACTTACTTTCTCAGACGTGGTCAGTTTTGAACCAAAAGGTAAAGCAACAATTCTTCATATTTGTGATTTACATGCACATATCAAGCCTCTCTATTGGCGTGAACCTTCAACGCTAATATCTGCAAAAAATTTGGTAGGAACACCAGGGTTTATATGTGGAGAGAGTTTTGAGAAACATTATGGAATTAAAGCAGGTTCACTAGACCAATACTTTGACACACACAACAACTTTGCCTCATTGGCAGAGAAGTTTGGAAAAATGGGTGGAATTGCACATATGAAACCCATTATTGACCATGTGAAAAAAGAGCGAGGTAAAGAGAATGTTATTCTTTTAGATAGTGGAGATACATGGCAAGGTACAGCTGTTGCCCTGAAAACCAATGGTGAAGCGATTGTTGATGCTCAAAACTATTTGGGTGTTGATGTTATGGTTGGACACTGGGAGTTTACTTATGGTAAAAAGCGTGTTATGGAGCTTATTAAAAAGCTTGATGGCGAGTTTATCTCTCAAAATGTTATTGATAATGACCCATTTTCCGATGATTTTGAGGAGTTAATCTTTCCACCATATACCATAAAAGAGATTGGTGGAGCAAAAATCGGTATTATTGGTCAATCGTTCCCATTTACTTCAACAGCAAATCCAAAACGTTTTACAGAGGGCTGGAGTTTTGCTCTGCGTCATGAGTCGTTGCAAGAGTATGTCAATGAGCTTCGTAAAGAGAAAAAAGTTGATTGTGTTGTTGTATTAAGTCATGATGGCTTCTCAGTAGACCAAGAGTTGGCAAAAAAAGTTACGGGAGTTGACTTTATTTTAAGTGGACATACACATGACCCAAGTCCAGAGCCAATTATTGTAAATGATACTGTTATTGTTATCTCAGGAAGTCATGGAAAATATGTGGGTCGTTTAGATTTGGATATTAAAGATAAAAAAGTAGCAGGTTATAACTTTAAACTGATTCCTGTTGCTTCAAATCTGATTCCTGCTGATAAAACAGGAGAGGAGTTAATTGCCAAAGCCTATAAACCATTTGATAAGGAGTTGAATGAGGTATTGGGAACAACGAAAGGGATTCTCTATAAGCGAGACACCTTCTACTCTACTTTTGATGCATTAATTGGTCAAGCGATTCAAGATAAAGTAAAGAGTGACATCGTCTTTACCCCAGGGTACAGATGGGGGACAACTATTCTTCCTGGTGGTGAAATTTTAAAAGATAATGTCTATGAGATGACAGCCATTACCTATCCAGAAGTTTATACTTTTGATTTAAAAGGTTCGGTTATTGCCAAGTTGATGGAGGATATTGCAGACAACGTCTTTAATGCCAATCCTCTGCTTCAACAAGGGGGGGATATGAGCCGTTTAACAGGTGCGAGTTACAGTATTAAAATTGATGCACCATCAGGAAAACGTATTTCAGACTTTTTAATTGGTGCAAAGCCAATTGATGTGAAAAAAACCTACCGTGTCTCATCTTGGGGAGGAAACCTACAGAGTGTAGGCGAGAACATGGACAAAGAGACACCAGCTGTGTATGAAGTTGTAAGTGATTATATTCGTAAGCAAAAAGTGGTTGATATTTCATTGACTTCAAATGTAAAGGTACTTGATTATAGTTGTGGATGCCCTGAAAAAGGAGCCAAGTGTTAATTTAAAAAGGGGCTTATCTCATCTTTTTAACTTGCAGGTCTTAAGATGAGATAAGTAAATATGTGATATAAAATCACATACTTAGTATAGTTTAAAATTACTTAATAGAAGTAATCTATGGATATTACAAAGGATGTAAAATGAATAAAAGTAACATGATTAAATTGGCTACAGGGTTGGCATTTACACTGCTCTCAACAAACTCCCTCTCGGCTATCTCTTGGGAACATAAAAATGCAGGTGCTGATGCCAAACTGGTAATGTTTGGATTTTCTCAAATCAATGCAGATATGGGTGACGGTGCAATTGATAAAGATTCTGATTCCAAAGTTAAATTTGGGGCAGACCGTATTCGATTGGGTTGGAAATACTTCTCTGGAAAAGTTGTAGGAAAAGTCTTTTTAGATTTTAATCAAGCTACAGATAAAAAAGAGGATACAGGCTTTAGACGAGTAATGAAAGATGCATTTGTTGGTTATAACTTTAATAAAAATTTACAAATTAAAGCTGGTCTTATTAAAACACCTGTAGGTATGGGATTTACCATTCCAGGATGGAATTTGGATGTTATAAAACGAGGGTTTGATAAGAAGTTGGCATTTGAACGTGGTACGGGGTTAATGCTCTCAGGTCGTGATATGGGGTTTGGTCACAATGGAAAAGTAAATGGTCTAGAGATGGGTCATGAGCGACCATGGAAGGGATTTGGATATGACATTATGATTGCCAATCAGACCACCCGTTCAGGTGCTGTTTTAGAGAGTAATAAAAAAGACTCTGAAGGTAATGCCTATATGGGGCGTGTGATGTTCGATTGGGGGCAAGAGCTACACACAGAACTCTCTTATGGTACCAGTCCTATGGCAGGGGGAACAAAAGAGAGTGAAGATTACAATGTTTTAAACTTCGGTATTGACTCTCACTTGGGGCGTTCAAATATTAAATTTGAATATTACGATGTAGAGAATATTCAAGGTCGAAAAGGGTGGGATATGCAGACCACAGCCGTAACAGGAACCTATTATGTTACCGATGCTGTAGAGTTGGCAGTTAAAGATATTCGAGGAAGTGAAAAACTTGAGGGGCGAACATCAGATGTGAGTAATACCTATTTGGGAGTAAATATTCACCTAAACCCTGTGAATGCCAAAATGGATAGAAGTAGTAAAAGAAAAAGAAACAGACATAAAGTGATGATTAACTACGTTGTGGCTGGTGGAGATACCGATACATTTAATGTGAGTAACAATGAAAACTTTAGTGGGAAAACAGGCTCATTCTATAGAGATGATGCCATTTTAGCACAGTATCAATTTAAGTTCTAAGTATAATAGTGTAATCAGAAATCAACTATTTTTTCATATTTTTATAGTTGGTTTTTGGTTATACACTTTAAATTTAAATTATAGTAATGACACACTTTAATTCTGTTATTACTATAGTTTATAAAAGATAAGGGATTGTTTTATGAAAAAGATATTGATATTTCTGTTCATATCGATGCTATTTATATCTTGTGAAAGCAAAATATCATCGTCGAATGAGCCAGAGCAGAATCTTACAAATTATCAAAAAGTACTATTAAAAGCGAAAGAGCAAAATAAAAGTATTATGATAAAACTCACATCAGAAGATTGTCACTTCTGTAAAAAGATGGACAGAGAGGTTTTTTTAGACAGAGAGGTTATCGATTTTTTAGATAAACATTTTATACAATTAACCATTGATGTAAAAAAAGAGAAATTGCCAAAAGAGAACTTACACTACAAAGTAACCCCAACCTTCTTTTTTTTAACCAATAATGAAAAACCTCTCTATCGTATTCAAGGTTCATGGAATAAAAAAGATTTTATAGAGCTGGTTGAGATGGTATTAAAAAAAGAGAAAGGAGCCTAAGCATGAGGATGTTTATGACACTATTTTTGTTGGCTATTGGTCTGAATTTTGTTCAAGCAGAGACAGAGTTTGCAGAGCCGAAACCTTCAATGGAGAACCCTAGAAAGTTTATCTTTCCCATTACCAAGTGGAACAATGATGAGATTCATCATATTTTAGGTTCTGCAAACAATGTGATTAAATTTTATGGTGTAGACAATACCGAAGTGGTTATTGTTGCCTACTCACAAGGTATCAAAGCACTACTAAAACACCGAGATGTAAAGATACGAAAACGGGTAGAGTCACTAATGACCTATGATGTGGAGTTCATTGCTTGTCAAAATACCATGAATACGCTAAAAATAGATAAAAAAGAGCTATTAGATGGGGTTGAAGTGGTTACAGCAGGAATTGTTGAATTAATAGAGCGTCAGCTTAGAGGATACATCTATATTCGACCATAGTAGGTGTGACCATGTCACACAAAATATCTTGAATAGTGTAGGTTCGATTTTATCGAACGAAAATTAAAACCCATAAAACAGTCTGTTCGATGAAATCGAACCTACAAATTTTGAGCATTAATTCCTAAATGCAATGGCATTGGGCTTTTGCCGACCATAAAAAAATAAATAAAAAAACAGAGGAGAAAAAATGAGTAAAATAATTAAAAGTATGTTGGTAGGTTCTCTACTATTTACAGGTGCTATGGCAAAAGATAGCAATAGCACAACCATTAAAAAAGAGGCTATAGTGGCTTCTCAATCGGATATTCAGATTTTTACATCTGATAATAAAGATGGAAAGATTACAGCAAAAACCATAGAAGAGGTGTTTAAAAAAGCAGGTTTTTTTGTATCGGCTAACCGAGATATGAATATACCTTTCAAAAAGCAGTTTAAAGAGAGTACTTTTGAGAACTACAATCTTTTTACCTTTTATAAAAAAGATACTACCTTGGCTTTGGCAAAAAAATATGATAATATTGGACTTTTTGCCCCAATGAGCATGTCTATCTATACCAAAAAAGGTTCAAAGAATATCTCTGTATCCTCTTTAACTGCTTCAGCAATGCAAAAGATTATGAAGATTCCAACAGACGAAAAGCTTTTAACTGATTTAACTACATTGGTAATTAAAACACTAAAAATAGCAATGCCAAATGGAAAGTTTGAGACGATTCCTTATAAAACAGAAGCTACCCCAAAAGAGTTAGTAACCAAGTTTACTATGGAGATTGACCCAAAAGATTGGGAAGATGAGCTAGAAGAGTTAAAAATGGGCTTTGAAGGGGAGTTGGCACCAAATGGTTTTGTTATTGCAGGTCAAAACAACTTGGGTGATGATTTTGAAGAGGCAAACTATGAAGGTTTTGATTTTTACGAAGTCTACTCTATCTGTAAACTTCCTGTTATCTACACCATCGCTAAAAGCCATCCTGAAGCAGGTGCATTTGCCCCATGTTCACTCTACTTAAATAAAAAGAAGAATGCTGATACAATGACCATTGCTTTTCCATCGGTTTACAACTGGATAAGTTCTATGGCACTTAAAGAGAAAACCGATTTATCAACCCTTGAAGATGCTCAAAAACGTATGAGAAAAATTTTAAAATCCCTTACAGAATAGTTTAAATTTAATCTCTTTTCGATATAATTCGCCCCAAATTTGTTGTCTCAACCAAGATTGTTGCAACAGCCCTTTTTAAGGAAGAGCCAGATGGCTAGAACAGGTTGGTTACCTGTCATAAAAATTTACTAAAAGGTCTTATTATGAGAAAAGATATACACCCAGATTATAAATTGTGTGCAGTAACATGTGCTTGTGGAAACACATTTGAAGTTAAAAGTCTTAAAAGTGCAATGACTATTGATATTTGTAATGAGTGTCACCCATTCTTTACAGGTTCAGAAAAAATTGTTGATGCTGCTGGTAGAGTTGATAAATTTAAGAAAAAATACAACCTTTCATAGTTGTTTTAGACAAGGCTTTGCCTTGTCTCCATCTTATTTGAATCTATGATTAAATTTATCCCCACTCCTATCGGAAACCCCCAAGATATTACCATTCGTGCATTAAAATCATTTGAAGAGGCAACACTATTTTTATGTGAAGATACAAGAGAGACCAAACGACTACTTCGTATTTTAGAAGAGCGTTTTGATTTTACCTATCCTGATGTTGAATTTTTATCTTTTCATGAACATAATGGAGCAAAACGTCTGATTGAGATTGCGCAACGTTTAAAGAACGAAAATATTGTCTATGTTAGTGATGCAGGAATGCCTGTTATCTCTGACCCTGGTCAACTTTTAGTTGAGTATTGTCAAGAACATGATATTGCGTATGATGTTCTAGCAGGTGCTTCTGCTGTAACCACAGCTTATGCCAGTTCAGGCTTTCCAGAGGGACAGTTCCTCTTTTATGGTTTTTTACCTTCTAGTGGTGCAAAACGGGCTTCAGAACTCATTTCAATTATGAACAGCAGACACAACACCGTTCTCTATGAAGCACCCCATCGTATTGATAAGTTAATTGAAGCAATTGCTGAAATTGATAAAGAAAGAGAAGTTTTTTTTGCAAAAGAGTTAACTAAAAAATTTCAAAATTATTATAGATATAAAGCCCAAACCCTATTGGAACACTTTCCCTCTATTAATACAAAAGGTGAATGGGTTGTTATTATCCAAGGAAAAAAAGAGGAGGCAAAAGCCCTCTATGTTGAAGATATTTTAGCCTTTGACTTACAACCCAAAGTTAAAGCCAAGCTCTTAGCAAAGCTGACCGATAAATCGGTGAAATCATGGTATCAAGAGCTTATTGAGCGTTAAATATTACTCTCTTTCCCTTTTAATGAAAAAACACAGCTAAAATTTGATAAAATCTTTTTATGATTATTTATGGGAAACAAGTCTGTTTACATGCATTGCAAAAGCATGAGTCAGCCATTAAAACAGTATATATTGCAAAAAAAGGTGTATTGCCTCAAAAACTTTTTGAGTCATATAAGCCTCGTGTCAAATTTTTAGAAGAGAAATGGGCTCAGAGTATGAGCAAAGGTGGAAATCATCAAGGTCTTTTAGTTGAGATGGAGCCATTGGTTCAGAGTGATATTTCAACATTAAAACAAGAAAATTTTATTGTAGTCCTTGATACTTTAACAGATACAGGAAACATTGGAGCTATTGTCCGTTCGGCTTATGCTTTGGGTGCAGATGGTATTATTGCCACAGGTGTTAAAACACTGAATTTCGCCTCTATTATACGAACCAGTTCAGGAGCATTGCTCGATATGCCTTTTGTTATTATTCCAAATATTTTAGATGTACTCAATGAGTTAAAACAGGTTGATTTTAAAGTGTATGGTGCTGGAATGGATGGAGACAGAGTTGAATCGTGTCAATTTTCAAAGAAGAGAGTATTGGTCTTAGGGTCAGAAGGTAAAGGAATTTCAAAACGTGCGTTATCCAAGATAGACCAAATGGTCTCTATTGGGATGAAACACGAATTTGATTCGTTAAACGTAAGTGCCGCAGCAGCAATTTTAATACATAGGATGGAAAATGCAGTTAAGTGAAATGATTGATAAGAGTGGTGTTGAGCAGGTCTCTTCGATTACAAATATTTCTATAGATAATTTAAATTATTTAGCCGAAGAGAACTTTGAAAAGTTAACCAGAGTAAAATCTTTGGGATTCTTATTAATTTTAGAACGAGAATATAAAGATGATATAGATGTTACTGACCTTAGAGAACGAGTAAAAGCTTATTTTGAAGAGCATAAACCAGCTGATGAGAATGTAGTTATGGTCTCAAAAGATTCTGTTGAAGGTGGCTTTGACATCTCTTATTTCAAATGGTTTGTTGTATTTGCTCTTTTAATTGGTGGATGGATTCTCTATTCACAAGGACAACTTGATGGTGTAATTAAAAACGTAGAAGATAAAAAAGATTTTTTTGATGACAAGAAAGCTTTAGACTCTAATGTTAGTGATGAAGAGGCAAAAAATGTTCACGTTGAAAATAGCAATGGAGAGACCGTAACTATTGCGATGCCAGTTGTTCCTGTAGAAAAAAAAATTTCTCTGATTGGCGAAGAGGCTAAAAATGAGGCAAATAAGGGTCATTTTGACGAGAAATCGGGTAAAAATGGCTCTAAAGAGTCTGAAAGAAGTGCAGAATCACTAGTCCAAGAGGTCGTTGAAGATGCCGATAAAGTGGTTCAAAAGACCGTAAAAGAGGTTGTATCTGAAGCAAATGAAGGTTCAAATAATACTCCTGAAATCACTACAATTACAGTCAATCCTACACGTGGTACATTATGGTTTGGATTCATCAATATTGATACCAAAAAACGAAGAGAATTTATGAAAAAATCTTCTACACCTTTTGATATTAAAGGGGGGCGTTGGTTGTTGGTGACAGGACATGGATATGTAGATATTGTTAGTGATATTAAAAGTATAGAGTTAGCAGACCGTAGAAAACACTACTTTTATATCGACAGTCATGAGATTAAAACATTGACTAAAAAAGAGTTTAGAAGAATGAATGGACGACGTGGCTGGTAAAACCACATTTTAAAAATTAATAAAAAGAAGAGGATAGTTATGTTTGATGAGATTCAATTTGAAAAAATAAATAGATTGCCAAAGTACATTTTTGCTGAAATAAATGATTTAAAAATGGAAGCAAGAAGAGCAGGTGCTGATATTATAGATTTTTCGATGGGTAACCCCGATGCCAGAACGCCTCAACCGATTATTGATAAACTTTGTGAAACAGCACAACGTGACAAAACACATGGCTATAGTGCAAGTAAAGGCATCTATAAATTACGATTAGCAATGAGCAACTGGTACAAAAGAAAATATAATGTAGAGCTTGACCCAAATAGTGAAGTTGTTGCAACCATGGGAAGTAAAGAGGGCTATGTTCATTTAGTTCAAGCCATTAGTAATCCAGGTGATGTTGCCATTGTTCCTGACCCTACCTATCCTATTCACTCACAAGCTTTTATTTTAGCAGGTGCCAATGTCGAGAAGATGGAGCTTAAGTTTAATGAAGAGAATTTTGAAGTTGATGAAGAGGCATTTTTTAATGATTTAAAATGTGCATTAGAGAACTCTTTACCGAAAGCAAAGTTTTTGGTATTAAACTTTCCTCATAATCCAACAACAGCTACTGTAACTCCTAAATTTTATGAAAAAGTAGTGGCACTGGCTAAAGAGAAAAGATTTTATATTATATCAGATATTGCCTATGCAGATATTACTTTTGAGGGTTACAAAACACCATCTATTTTAGAGGTAGAGGGGGCAAAAGATGTAGCAGTTGAAGCCTATACGCTCTCAAAATCATACAATATGGCAGGTTGGCGTGTAGGTTTTGTAGTAGGAAATAAAAAGCTTATTGGTGCATTGCAGAGCATTAAATCATGGCTTGACTATGGTATGTTTACACCCATTCAAGTAGCAGCGACTGTGGCTCTTGATGAGCATGGATATGTGCCAAATGAGCAGATTATTCCCCGTTATTTAAAGCGTCGAGACGTTATGCTTGAGTCATTTGCAAATGCTGGTTGGAAGATGGGTAAGCCCAATGCTTCAATGTTTATCTGGGGGAAGATTCCAGAATCATGTAGAGCAATGGGGAGCCTAGAGTTCTCGAAAAGATTGCTTGTAGAAGCTGGTGTGGCTGTGAGTCCAGGTATTGGTTTTGGAAAATATGGAGACCAATATGTACGGATTGCATTGATTGAAAATGAGAATAGAATTCGTCAAGCAGCAAGAAATATCAAGAAATTCTTAAAAGTTGTAGAAGCAGAGAATACAAAATAACTTTTTATACACTTTAGGGTAATGTTAAAGCATTACCCCACTACTTTTTTAATATAATAACCCCATAAAAAATAAACATAACAATATTGTTAAAAAGGAAATGTCATGGTAAAAATAGGAATACTTGGTGTAGGAACAGTAGGGGCAAGTGTTGCCAATATTTTAGAGACAAATGCAGATATTTTGGAGGCCAGAGCAGGAAAAAAGATTGTTGCCAAGGCGGGAGTGGTTAAAAATCTCTCCAAAGATAGAGGTGTAAATATTAAATTATCAGACAATCCTTTAGATATTGTAAATGACCCTGAAATTGATATTGTTGTAGAGTTAATGGGGGGGATTGAAGAGCCTTATGCCTTGGTAAAACAAGCACTAGAAAATGGTAAAGCTGTTGTCACAGCAAACAAAGCACTGTTGGCATATCACCGTTATGAGTTGCAAGAGATTGCAGGTGATATTCCATTAATGTATGAGGCGAGTACAGCTGGTGGAATTCCTATTATTGGTGCATTAAGAAATGGTCTGACTGCAAACCATATTCAATCTATTCAAGGTATTATGAATGGTACAACAAACTATATGTTAACCAAGATGATTAATGAGGGTGCATTGTATGATGATATTTTAAAAGAGGCTCAAGAGCTTGGATATGCTGAAGCTGACCCAACCTTTGATGTAGGTGGATTTGATGCTTCACATAAGCTCTTGATTTTAGCCAGTATTGCCTATGGTATTGATGCTAAGCCTGAAGATATTCTAATTGAAGGTATCGAAAATATCACCCAAACAGATGTGGCATTTGCCAAAGAGTTTGGTTATGAGATTAAACTGCTTGGAATTGCAAAAAAAGTAGAAGAGGGTGTTGAGCTTAGAGTACACCCAACCATGATTCCTGCATCAAGCATGATTGCAAAAGTAGATGGAGTGATGAATGCTGTATCGGTAGTGGGTGATAGGGTTGGTGAAACCATGTATTATGGAGCAGGAGCAGGTGGAGATGCAACAGCCTCTGCTGTAATAGCAGATATTGTGGATATTGTTCGAGGAAACAATGGACCAATGCTTGGATATAAAAAACCATTAGAAGCAGGTATGGATTTACTTTTTGAATCAGAAATTGTAACCAACTACTATCTTAGAATGAGTGTAATTGACCAATCAGGAGTATTGGCAAGAATTACAAAAGAGCTAGAAGAGTTTGATATTTCTGTAGAGTCAATGTTACAAAAACCTCATCGGGATGATGAATTGGTAAAACTACTCTTTACAACACATGCATGTAAAGAAGAGAAGATTCAAGAAGCGATATTAACACTAAAAAAACTTGAATGTGTTCATGGTGATATTGCTATGATGAGAATTGAGAAGTAATCAAAAAGAGTTATTGGTGGGTTCTACTTTAATAGTAGAACCCACCCAGATAAAAAATTATTTACTTTTATTATAAAACCAATTGGTAGCCTCTACAAATCCATCTACCGAACCACAATCAAAACGTTTACCCTTAAATTTATAGGCAATAACACGTCCCTCTTTTGCTTGTTCTAATAGTGCATCTGTAATTTGAATCTCTCCACCTTTTCCAGCTTTGGTATTGCGTAAAATATCAAATATATCAGGTGTCAAAATATAACGACCAATAATCGCTAAATTTGATGGTGCATCTTTTGGGTCTGGTTTTTCAACCATATCGCTTACTCGGTAAGTATCGTCTGTTCCATCAACCAATTTTCCAGCAATAACACCATACTTATCTGTTTTATCCATAGGAACCTCTTCGATTGCAACAACTGAACATTGATATTTATCATAAATTTCAACCATCTGCTCCAATACACCAACATTATTAGAACATAAGTCGTCTGCCAATACAACAGCAAAAGGTTCATTTCCAATTAATGTCTCTCCCGTTAAGATAGCGTGTCCCAACCCTTTCATCTCAATTTGACGCGTATAAGAGAAAGTACATTGTGTAATAAGAGAACGAATTTCACTAAGTAGACACTCTTTACTTCCACCTTTAATCTGATGTTCCAACTCATATGAAATATCAAAATGGTCTTCTATGGCACGTTTACCTCGACCACTTACAATAGCCATGGTATTAATTCCAGCCTCTACAGCCTCTTCTACACCATACTGAATAAGGGGCTTAGTTAAGATAGGAAGCATCTCTTTTGGTGTTGCTTTTGTTGCAGGAAGGAAACGTGTTCCATATCCTGCTGCGGGAAACAGACATTTATTAATCATTTCATATAACCTTTATTCATTATTTTTTTTCTGCTCAATTGCCGATTCTATACGTTTTAAACTCTCTTCTATCCCTAAAATCGCCATAATCTCATCCAATCCAGAACCTGTCATCGAACCCAAAAGAGCTACCCTTAAAGGTTGACCTATCTTTCCAAATCCTATCTCTTTTTCAGCTACAATTTTCTCTATAACTTCGTGATATTGAGCTGGAGTACTCGCTCCACTCTCTTTTAATGAATCACTAAATGCCAATAGAATCTCTAATGCATTACCTTTAAATGCTTTTTTAAAATTTTTAGCATTATACTCTAGAGGTGCATTTAAAATAAGCTTAATCTGTTCTGCTAACTCTACCAAAGTTTTACCACGCTCTTTGGTGGCATTTAGAATTAAATCTCTCTTTTTATGGTCACGAATATCCACACCAAAATCTACTAAAAGCTCTGCCAATTCATCATATGGTTTATTTTTAATATAGTGTGCATTGAGCCATAATAACTTATCTAAATTATAATTGGATGAACTTTTATTAATATCTGAAGGATTAAAGAGTGCTATCATCTCTTCAATAGAGAAAATCTCTTGGTCTCCATGACTCCAGCCTAAACGTACTAAAAAGTTAAGAAGTGCTTCAGGAAGATAACCCAATGTTTTATACTCCATCACATCTGTTGCACCATCACGTTTCGAGAGCTTTTTCCCCTGTTCATTATTAATCATGGCTACATGATAGAAGTTTGGTAATTTAAAGCCCAGTGCCTCATAAACTACAATCTGTTTTGGGGTGTTATAAAGGTGGTCATCTCCACGAATAACATCTGTTAAATTCATTAAAGCATCATCAATTGCCACAACAAAGTTATAGGTAGGAACGCCTCCTGCTCTGGCAATAACAAAATCATCTACCTCACTCGCAGAGATGTTTATCTCACCTTTAACTCCATCTTTAAAGGTTATCATCCCCTCGGTAGGTGCTTTTATTCGAATTACAGGCTCTACACCCTCTGGTGGTGTTCCAGTAAAGTCTCGATAACGACCATCATAACGTGTTCGTTCTCCTCTTGCCATCTGTTTTTCTCTAAGTTCAGTTAGCTCCTCTTTTGACATATAACATTTATAGGCTTTGCCCTCTTTGAGTAACTGTTCAATGTATTTAGCATAAATATCAAATCGTTTTGATTGATAAATTGCCTCACCATCATAACTCATTCCTACCCAATCAAAAGCTTTCAATATGGCTTCTAATGCCTCATCAGAGTTACGCGATAAATCTGTATCTTCAATACGAAGAAGAAACTCACCCTCTTTTTTTTTCGCCCAAAGCCAAGAGAAGAGTGCTGTTCGTAATCCTCCAATATGTAGATAGCCTGTTGGGGATGGTGCAAAACGTGTTATTGTCATAATCGGTTAACCTTCTATTAATAAATTCATAAAGAATTATACCAAACTAACAAATTTTAATCGCTTATTTGATAGAATAAGTAAGCATATACAGATAAAGGTACTTTTTGAAAAAACTCTATTTAGCCATAATATTAACGCTACCTCTCTTTTCAGATGCACTTTTAGAGCGTTTAAATCAAAAGCTTTTGGGAAAATCTTTTATCTCATTAGGTCTTGTTCAACAGATTTCAAATAATTATAGAAACAGTCAAGCACTCAATCTAAATTACAGCTTTATACATCGTAATAAATTTGGAATAGAGTTCGACTATACCCAATCGATTGATGAGGCAAAGCATCGAAAATTAGATAAAACAACAGACTTCTCATCTATTTCCTTTCTCCCCACTTACCTTCTTGTTTTGGATGACAATGTCGGTCTTAAAACAAAAATAGGATATGCAAAAAATAAACATGCTCAAGATGGACTCAGCTACGGAGCAGAACTTATTTTTCAAATTACTAAAACCACGGGTTTGAGTATGAGTTATCAACAGATGAATAAAAATATGAAATATCTTACAATCAGTACTGTCTATAGATTAAAACATTAATTGAATAAAAATTTTCTCGCAATCCTCTTCCATAATCTATGATTTGGGAGAGTGAGGTTCACCAGTTTTAATCTCTTTAAAATTAAAATCAAAAAAATTCTAAATAATTTAAATTTCTCCATTACCATTCAGTTATTACCCATTCTATAAGAATATTAATGTAAAATAGTAATTATAATGAAATTTTAAGTGATATATATGATAATATTGGGCGATAAATATACTTTTTCTGAAATAGAGCTGGAACGTTTAAAAAAACGTTTTAATAACATTACCTTTATCTCTTATAAACATAAGGGAATCAAAGAGAGTATAAAAGTTGTTGAAAATATTCGTAAAGATACCCCTTTCACACTAATTCTTCTCAATACAAAAGTAAAACTTCCCCATAAATTTATCACTTATCTTTCGAAATTAGAGCAAAAAGGAATCAACTATATCACAATAGAGGATTTTCTTGAGAAATATCTCAATAAGTGTTATGTTAACTTTCATAGAGAGAATAGTAGATTTTTAGAAGATATTCACAGTTATACACCGTTTCAATATTGTCAAAAACGCGTTGTTGATTTTGTTGCTATTTTGCTACTTTTACCCATTACACTATTAGCCATTCTCTACAGTTGGTATAGAGTGAAAAAGGAGTCACCCGGTCCACTCTTTTTTAAACAAAAACGTATTGGTCTATCAGAACGAGAATTTCTCTGTATTAAACTTCGTTCTATGCATCTGGATGCTGAAGCAAATGGCGCTCAATTTGCTAAAAAAAATGACCCAAGAGCTTTTCCTTGGGGTAAAAAAATCAGAGACAATAAACTGGATGAACTGATTCAACTCTGGAATGTATTTAAAGGAGAGATGCACTTTGTCGGTCCCAGACCTGAACGAAAGATATGGACAAAAGAGTTTAAAAAATCAATTCCTTACTATAATCAACGCCATGTCGTCGCTCCAGGAATTACAGGATTAGCACAGATTAAATATCAATATGGTTCAGGAAAACTTGATGCTGAACAGAAACTAATGTATGATTTATATTACATTAAACATTGGAATATTATATTAGAGATAAAAATCATATGGAAGACTGCTCTTTTTGTCTTAACAAAAAAAAGAGAAGATTTATCAAATTTTTAGATTAAATGGTTTTAGTATTGCTCTAATTGCCCTTCTTGCTCTTGGCAATAGATAGCCTTTTAAATTAACTCCATATCTATAAAATCGACGATTAAAATAGTTCTCTTGTTCTAGTTTTAACTCTTTTAATGTCTGCTCTACTTCACAAAACTCTCCTGTTTTAGGAGAGATATAACGGGGAAAAAGGATGAGTGTTATAGCAACCAACTCATCTAACGTTAATCTTCGTCTTCTCCGTTCACATTTTCGATAATCGGTAGTTAATCCCCATCCTGCATAAAAGGGCATACCATAAGTAAAAACAGTTTTTCCACGTAATAATGCATCAAATCCTGCACCAGAGGTTAATGTATGCACCTCATCACTTACAGCAATAGAGGAGTCAATACTAATATGTGTCTGAACCTCATTTGCACATCGCTGGATAATCTCTTTTGAAACATGCCCAACCCTATTTCCTGAGAGTACATCAGGATGAGGTTTATAAATAATATAAGCATCAGGATTATTACTTTTTACCATCTCTAAGAGATTGCTATTATTCAATCCAAACGCTCCAAATTTAATGGACATATCATCTTCAACCTGTCCTGTTACCAAAATAACTTTACTATATTGTTCTCTATCAATCTCTACATCTTCATGTATCAAGTGATTGTACTTAGAGAACTTTGAAGCAACAACTTCTTCTCTAATTTTTTTTGCTCTTTTTAAAATCTCTTTAGAAAATTGATAACGCTCTAACATATACTCTAAATCTGAAGGGTTTCGTGGGTCAAAGTAGAGACCTCTAGAGTCGATACTTAATGAATAGGGTTTAGCAAAACCTGACCCTAAAGCAACAGAACGAATAAAAGCATCCTCAATCCTATAGATAGGTTTATTATGCTCTTTTGCAAATGCTTCTACCTCTGGAAATTCAATAATACCATAGATAAAAATATTGGACTCTTCATCTAACCCCTTTTTTAAAGCATCTTCTAAATTTTTACAGATAAACTTTTGATTATTAGGAGCATAAAAAAAAGATTCAACCTGCATCATTCTCCATGGGGTAAAATTAAAGAAGTAGAGCTTGCCTTCATTAGATGCATATTTAATTATATTTTTTGCGATAAGTAATCCTTTAAATATTTCATAATATTATTTAACAATATTAAGGTTTATTTAAATTATACCCTATTCTTGATTAATTCGTTTAAGAACCTTCTTGAAAACTTCATGGGCATCCAATTTCTCCCAATCCTCTTCATAACTAATTACTCCCCTCTTTCTTTTTAAAGGTGTAGGTAATGAAGATAGTTTATCTATAGATGTAATATCTATTTTAATACCAGAAGATAAGAGTACCCTCTCTTGAACCTTAATACTACTATCATAAATAACAAAAGTTGGAATATCCTCAGCATCAACCATAGAAGCCATTGCAGAGATATTTGTTACTCCTGCTTTAAAGTGATACTCATTTAAATCATAAAGTTTATCCTGATACTCTAATCTATTTTTAAAGTGTTCTTTTATCCAAGAGTAAACCCAGTCCCCTTTTTCAGCAATAAAAAGTATCTCTTTTTTAATACTTAATAGTGCTTCAATACTCTCTTTTGTTTCATTAATTAACTTAGAGTCTCTAATTCCTGTATTGGGATGTAATTTAATCACTATTTTATCGACAGGATATTGCTCTAATAACTTTTTCATAAAGAGCTTTCCCTCATCTACTAAATGAAGTGTTGAGTAGTTCTCCTCAACCATTGCCCCTTCCCATGTAGGTGCAAAAAGAATGGCACTTTTAGAAGCTAAAGGATTTTCTGTTGGCATAACAGAACACAATGCCCACTTTCCAATATTTAAAAACTTATCCCTTTGTCTCTCTGAAAAAATTTTATGTTCAATAAAACGCTCTATCGCCTTATCTCCTGTTACTAAAATAGTATCAAATATACGAATCATCTTTTTATAATAGGCTATCTTTTCACTATCTCCATGCCCAATCCAAACATGATGAGAATAGAGATTCTTATTGATTACAGCAAAATTTTGCATACTGTTGTGTGTATAAAACCAAACAGCACCCTCAACCGAAGGAATATCTCTATAATTAATAATACAATGTCCATGCAGACCATACTTTTTTAAATCTCTTCTTATATACTTTACACTTTCAAAGTGGTGTTTATAGAGTATTAAAATCTTATCTTTATCAAAAAAACCTTTTTGAAAAGGAGGATAAACTTGGTCTATAATATTGGTTACTTTAGAGTTAATAAAAAGAAAATATTGATATTTAGAAATATCTTCTTCATATCCTTTACAAAAGAGATATTTTCGACTCTCTCTTAGAAAATTTTTTATATTGGCTTTGGTAAAAATCATTCAAAATCTTTCTTTAACATCTCAATCACTTCAAAAGCATTAAGTATATCCTCTTTAGGAATAGACATAAAATTGGTTAGTGACTTTTTAAGTTGTGTCGTTGATATATCTTTTGTTCTCTCTAAATAGACCACTTCACAATGCTCTTTTAAAAAATCAAATTCTCCTTTCCAATCCTCTCCAATAGCAAAAATATCTATATTATACTTTTTTACATCACTTACCTTCTGCTCCCAACTCTCTTCAGCTATCACCCTATCCACACATTTAATATTTGCAACTATCTCTGCACGTTGCTCATAAGGAATCATCACTTTTTTCCCTTTCTTCGTGTTAAATGCATCTGTGGAGATAGCAACAATCAATTCATCTGCCATATCTTTTAGACGCTGTAGTAGTTTAAGGTGTCCTATATGGAACATATCAAATGTTCCGTAGGTTATAATTGTTTTTTTATT
>Ga0256843_1000394_pt1 | contig 37545 bp, 31 predicted proteins | sample AlvinellametaG_FD_191572 | JGI IMG/M metagenome (GOLD analysis project Ga0256843, IMG submission 191572) | Pompeii worm associated microbial communities from hydrothermal vent at the East Pacific Rise, Pacific Ocean - Alvinella | ecosystem: Host-associated > Annelida > Integument > Unclassified ...
TTAGATTAGACTACCCACTCTTCAGAAATAAGCAACTCTTCATTATAGAAAATCTCTCCAACAAATCTGTCTCCTCTATTATAAGTTCCTACCCCTTTTGGTGTTCCACTCATTATAATATCTCCATCTTCTAAAGTCATAAATCCCTCTATCTCGGTAATCATCGTAGTGGGTTTATACATCATTAGGTCATAATTGGCAAACTGTATTAGCTTATTATTAATATACAGTTTCATACTTAATTTTGTAATATCTTTATTAAATGGTACAAAACTGCTTAAAACAGCAGAGCCATTAAAAGATTTTGCTCTCTCCCATGGTAATCCTTTACTCTTCATATGATTTTGAATATCTACATGGGTTAAATCTAGCCCAAAACCGATACCTACTATAGATTTATTCTCTATTAAAAAACATATTTCCCCCTCGAAACGGGTATCTTTGGTATAGTACTCTAGCTTATCAGTAACAGCTGAATTTGGCTTATTAAAAACAACCATAGATGATGGAATCTCATTTCCTAGCTCTTCTATATGCTCCACATAGTTTCTACCTATACAGACGATTTTACTTGGTGTCACTAACTTGTTATTGTATTTTACTCTTTTCATTCTTATTCCTAAAAAATAATTAACTTAAAAACAAATTATACCTCGTTATAAGTTACTATCCATTGGAATTCTAATATACTCTTTAAAAAAGGAAATCCATGTCACTGGCGCTCTTAATTTGGTTTGCTATTCCCATTGGTATCTATACTATTCGATTTGAACAGAAATCCAAAGATAAATATAATGCACTCTTTGAAGACTTTTATCAAAAAATTTTAAATGATGAAAGATTAAATAGAGAAGAGAAGATAGAACGGCTTGAAGAGCTTTTAAATAGAAATAGCTATACTATAGTTGAGCATACTTCTAATCGTATTGTAGGAGAACGTAAAATTCTAAGCTTAGGATGGATTATTTTAACACTTGGACTCATCTATATAGGTGTGATATTCTACTTAATCTACTACTATTTTATTCAAAAACCTCATCGGTTAATTTATGAAATTTAAAAGACTATCACTTAATCCATAATCAAAACCTTAGCCAAACCCAAGTCACAAAGTTCTCCCTCTTTGCAATCTCCTTTTGCAATTAGGTCGTTACTTCCTAAATCATTATCATAGACTTCAATATACCAACTATCTTTTACAGAGCTAAAACCTATCGTACATCTGTAGGTGTCATTACATCTTTGCATTAAAGGCATAGGGTGTTTGTCGATATAAACTTGAATATCTGGAGCATTTCCCATTATATCCCAATCTTGTCTGTTCTCTTTTTTTGAGGCGACATCAATTTTCATTTGATAGAGTTTTGCTTTACTACTACAACCCAAGGTTAAAAGAGCCAATACCACTATAAATATAACTTTTTTCATTCTTCTCCTTTTAATAATATAAATCATATCGAAAAAAGTTCAAAAGCTAAAGCCTCTCTGCTATTTCAGACTTTTTAAAAGAGCCATCTTAGGTTATAATTCCTAAAAAATCAGGAAAAACAATGCAACTTTTTACAATTTTTGGAAATCCCGTTTCACACTCTAAATCGCCACTTATGCACAACCTCTCATTTAAAGGATTAAACTATAGTGGTTGTTATACACGATACAGATTAGAAGATGGAACAACATTAAAAGAGAAGTTTTTAGAACTTGGAATTAAAGGGGCAAATATTACCGTACCTCATAAAGAACACGCCTTTAACGCTTGTGATGAGCTTGATGAGTTTGCTCAAAAAGTTGGTGCTGTCAATACCATTGTCAATAGAGAGGGAAAACTCTATGGCTACAATACTGATGCCCCTGGTTTCTTAAGAGCGATTAATGAATTTAAAAATATAAAAACTGTACTCTTTTTAGGTGCAGGAGGAACAGCACAATCAACATCAGTGGTTCTTCGTGATGCAGGATATGAAGTAACACTACTAAATAGAAGTGAAAAGAGATTAGAAAAATTTCAAGAGAGTGGCTTTAAGACCTATACTTTTGATACATTTCAAGCAGAGAAATTTGATTTAATTGTCAATATGACCTCGGCAGGATTAGAAGATGAGCTGTTGCCCTGTCCTAAGGAGATACTCAATACTATTTTACCACAAGCCAAGGCATCTGTTGATGTTATTTATGGCAAAGAGACACCCTTTTTAAAGTTATCAAAAGCCTATAACATACCAACCAAAGATGGTTCAGATATGCTTCTATATCAAGGAATAATTGCTTTTCAAGAGTTTACGGAGGGAAAATTTTCATTTAATGAGATAAAAAAAGAGATGCAAAGAGCTTTTATAATTTAAAAGCTATTTTGAACTGTTTGTCTCTTCTATGGGTGTAGTCAGTTCAGCCTCTTTTTGAAGCATCTCTGAAGAGGGGTGTGTTAGTTCAATAGGTAGATTTTGAGAGTTTGTATTATAAGCTGTAGGTTTAAAACCCTCTTGTAAAAGCTTGACCATGCCTCCTGTTAAATTAACCACATTATAATCGAGTTTATTTCCTAAAAAGTTAGAGATAAGCTTGGTTCGACTCCCTGTATTACAGATAATTGCAAACTGTTCATCTTTTTTAACCACATGATTTAACTCTTCTAAAAAACTTTTAGTATCATATCCGTATCGTTCATCAAAAAAAGTGATAAGATGGGCATCTTTAATAATACCCATCTGAACCCACTCTCCTTTGGTACGAATATCAATAATTTTCATCTTTTTCTGCTCTATAAATGCTGTTGTAGCAGGGATATTCGTAACTTTAGCAAACAGTAGAGACCCTAATAGTACTACACCAACGATTTTCTTTATCATTTTGCTGTGTCCTTATTTAAATATAATTATTTAATGCTTCTAAAATAAATTTTACCCACTAATCGTGAATAATTCGTAAAGAGATTACAAAGAATCCCTTAATTTTTTTTAATAGTTACAAATATAAAAGTTATTTTAATAAAATCCACAGATAAGTATTTTTAATGTAAAAAGTGTCTAACTGTAGTAAAGTATAAAGATATTCCATGCTCATTTGCAGCTTCAATAACCTCATTGTCTCGAATACTTCCACCTGGTTCAATAATCGCTTTTACACCAGCCTCGGCTGCAGCATCAATAGAGTCACGGAATGGGAAGAATGCTTCACTTGCCATTGCAGAACCACTAACATCTAATCCCATCTCTTTTGCTTTTTTCAAAGCACATTGCGCAGCATCAACACGACTTGTCATTCCCATACCAACAGCAACCATAGCACTATTTTTAACATATACAACACAGTTAGATTTAGTTAACCCTGCCACTTTCCAAGCAATCTCTAAATCTTTCATCTCTTGAGCAGAAGCTGTAAGTTCTGATTTTTTATGTGCATTTTTCACTTCATTGTCACAGATACAGTCGGAGTTTTGGTAAACAAATCCACCATCTACATGTTTAAAATCATGGCTATCTTTGCTCATTACAAGCTTTGTTCCACCTTGAGAGAAGAGTTTTAGACGTTTTTTCTTAGAAAATACTTCTAATGCTTCTTCTTCAAAATCAGAAGCCATTACAACCTCTAAAAATATCTCATTCATCTTCTCTGCTAACTCTTTAGTTACCACACCATTAACAGCAACAACACCACCAAATGCAGATACTGGGTCACACTTTAGAGCTTCGGTATAAGATTCAAGCAGGGTATCTTTTAGAGCAAATCCACAAGGATTACCATGTTTTACAATACAAACAGCATTGGCATCACCAAAACTAGAGGCAATCTTTAATGCTCCATTAACATCATTAATATTATTAAACGAAGCCTCGCCTTTTACCTGTTTAAAGTTCTTGGTAAAGTGGTCGTCAAACTCATACAATGCACCATCTTGGTGTGGATTCTCTCCGTAACGGGTCTGGAATGATTTTTTACCTGTAATAAATTGATACTCTCCAAAACCATTATTAAAACGCTTATTCATATAGTTGGCAATCATGGCATCATATGATGCTGTATGTTCAAAAGCTTTAATCATTAAATCTCTTCTAAATTCAAAAGAGTCTGTTTTTGCATCCAATGCACCCAGTACCAAATCATAATCGTTACTATCGGTTACAATAAGTACATCATTAAAATTTTTTGCTGCTGAGCGCACCATAGTTGGTCCACCAATGTCAATATTTTCAATGATTTCATCAAAATCTTCTGTACGTTCAATGGTCTCTTTAAATGGATAGAGATTTACACAAACCAAATCAATCCCTTCAACACCCAACTCTTTTGCTTGAGCCACATGTGCTTGGTCACCACGTTTATGAAGAATTCCTCCATGAACATAAGGATTTAAAGTTTTAACACGCCCTTCAAAACACTCTGGAAACTTGGTTACCTCATCAATCTCAATAACTTTTACACCTGATTCAGACAGTTTTTTATAAGTTCCACCAGTTGAGATTATCTCCCAACCCATCTTCTCTAAACCCTCTGCGAATTCTACAATTCCACTCTTGTCACTTACACTAATCAATGCTCTCATCAATAGCCCTTAAAAGAATTTTTGGAATTATATCAAAATGTGACTAATAAAAGATGATTTAAAAAATCTATGACTCTTCCCAAAGAAATTTATATTAAATCCTCATTTAATAAATAGAAAAAAGAGTAAAAGCAACTTTTTATCTACTTTAACAGAGTATCATTCCATTTTAGATTAAAATAAAGACAATCTGTCTTCTATATCAATGTATTGGATTATAAGAGATTAAACTCTTTACAATTCATCAACAAATTCAAGATATAATAGTATCCATTAAATCATGTTAAGGATTATAGATGAAGAAACTACTCTCTATACTGCTACTATTCACCCTTTTTCTTTCTGCTCAGAGTTATGAATCACAATGGAAAGAGGTTCAAAAATTTGAAAAAAAATCACTGCCAAAGAGCAGTTTAAAAAAAGTTGAAGAGATTCTTCAACAAGCTAAAAATGATAAAAATGAAATCCAGTTTATAAAAGCACTTCTTTATAAGGAGAAGTATCTTTTTCAATTAAGTGAAGAGCGATATGTTACCGTTATTCATGATATAGAGAGGGCAATCTCCCAAACTTCAAACAGAAATAGTCAACTTATTCTCACCTCTATTTTGGCACAATTTTATGCCCAATATCTACAAAAAAGCCGATATAGTTCAAAAAGAACACCCATAAAAGATAACTTGAATCAAGATATACGAACATGGAGCCTAGAAAAACTCTCTAAAAAAGTTATGAAACTCTATCTGAATTCTCTTGATAAAATATCGCAAAAAGTAGATATATCCTATTACAGTTCTATTTTAAATAAAAGTAAAAATGTCTCTTCTCTACGTCCTACACTCTATGATTTTTTAGCATTTAGAGCTTTAAACTATTTTAGAACAGCAGAAGGATATGACTCTTTTACTATTGAAGATATTGATGCCTTTAGTTCAGCATATACATTTATGTATCTGGCTATCAACCCACAAAATCCAAACAGCTATGGGTATCAATCGTGGCTTATCTATCAAGAGCTTCTAAAATTTCATCAAGCCTATCATCATAAGAGAGCTTTAGATTATGTTGACGTAGAGCGATTAAAATTTGTTAAACAGTATGCCATAATACCCAACAGAGATATGTTATATATTCAAGCTCTAAAAGAGATGGTCTCAAAAAATCCTAAAAGTGAAGCTCTATTAGAGTTAGCAAGATATTATCAAAATAGTGGAGAGTTTGTTCAAGCCATGCAGTATGCTAAAGAAGGAATGAAGAGTTCAGACAGATATATTTTCTCTTCTTCACAAAAGATAAAAAATAGTATTACGCGTAGAGAGTTGGCATTTGAGATTGAAAAGGTAAACTTACCCGATGAGAACATATTGAGTCGAGTTAGCTATAGAAATGGTCATGAACTTTTTATAAAGGTTATTAAACTAACTCCTGATGAACGAGAGAAATTTACACAAAAAAATTATAGAGACCGATTAGAGTATATTAAGAGTCTCCATCCATTTAAAAAGATAAAAATCAACCTTCCTAAAACAGATGATTATAAAAAACACTCTACAGAAATTTCTCTGGAACAGTACAAGATTGGCACCTACCTTTTTATATTCTCATTTCAACAAGGAATTAATAAACACTCTGTTTATAAAATAGTTAATGTCTCAAATATTGCCTATATGCAACAGGGACAAAAAAAGTTACTTGTTATGAATAGAAAAACAGGGCAACCTCTTTCAGGAGTCAAAAGTTATTTTTATGAAACCCATTATAATTCAAATCGAAGAGTCCAAGAGAACAAACTTCGTTATACAATTAAAAGTGATGAGAATGGAGAAATTGCAATTCCTAAATTGAAAGAGAACTATTTTGTTATTTTTGAATATAAAAAAGATAGACTCGACTTACGAGCTTATAACTACTATCGTATATATCAAGAAGAGAAAAGAGATAAAGGATATAATTTTGTTAAATTCTTTACCGATAGAGCTATTTATCGCCCTAATCAGACCATATATTTTAAAGGTTTGGCAATTCAAAACTTTAATCATAAAGCCCCAAAAGTCTTAAAAAATAAAAAAGTAAAAGTCTCATTTTTTAATGTCAATAATCAGCTCATAGAGAACAAAATCTTTACTACAAATGAGTTTGGAAGCTTTAGTGGAACGCTATTGGCACCACAAAATGGACTTTTGGGTTCAATGAGAATCCAAGCTGATATAGGTGGAGCAACAAGAGTACAAGTAGAGGAGTATAAACAACCTAAATTTGAAGTAATGTTCAAACCTTTAGAAAAGAGTTATAGCTTAGAAGATAGCATTCAGATTACAGGAGAGGCAAAAGCTTTTTCTGGAGCTAAAATAGATGGTGCAAAAGTTAAATATAGAGTAACCCGTAAAACCTCTTTTCCTTGGATTCCATGGTGGCAACAGAGAAGCCTCCACCAAAGCTATGAAAAAGAGATTGCTACAGGAACCATTCAAACAGATGCTACAGGTCAATTTAAAATTCAATTTCAAGCAGTAGTTGATAAAAAGATAGATGTAAAAGAGAGACCCAACTATACTTATAAAGTCTCTGTTGATGTTACCGATACAACAGGTGAAACACACTCAGAAGTCAAAAGTATCCTTTTGGGTTATGTGGGAATAGGGCTTGATATAGAGATAGCCTCTGAGCTGAATCAAGAGCAAGATAAGAAAATGATTATTAAATCTACTAATCTTGACGGAGAGTTTCAACCTATTCAAGGAGAAATTTTAGTTGAGAAAATTCTTCCTGAAGAGAGAGTCTATCGTAATAGATATTGGAATGAAATTGATAAACCTCTCTACTCAAAAGAGGAGTTTAATAAACGTTTTAATGCATACAGATACAGTAAAAATAATAAGAGAGATGAGAAAAGAGAGTTAATAAAAACTATTCTCTTTGATACCCAAACAGACAAAGAGGTTTCACTCAATGAGTTAGAACAGGGAAAATATCGACTTACTGTCAAAACATTTGACCAAAAAGGGATGGAGGTCTCGAAAACAAAAGAGATTGTTATTTATGATTTAAAGTCAAAAGAGACACCTACTACAACCTATCTTTGGCAGAAAATAGATAAGAAAAACTATGATACATTACCAACAAATTGTAAACTCTATCTTAAGAGTAGTCTTAAAAACCTACCTGTACTTTTTACTGTAGAGAGAAATGGAGAGATAACACAAGAGCGATGGATAAAAATTAACAGAGTAGAAATGGAGTTGATAAAAGTAACAAAAAAAGATAGAGGTAACATTCATTATCAACTTAATTTCATACAAAATAATCGCCCATATACTCAAAAAGGAACAATTACCATACCTTGGAACAATCAACTCAATATAGAGTTTATCAGCTTCAGAGACAAATTGAAACCCAATGAAGAGGAGCAGTGGAAAGTAAAAATATCAGGAAAAAATAAAGAGAAAGTCATGGCAGAGATGGTTGCAACCATCTATGATGCTTCACTTGAGCAGTTTAGGAAACTTTACTATAATAACTTAAGCTATCTATTTCCTACTTTTAACCCAAGATATGTAAATCAGTGGCAACCCCAACACTTTGTTCCTGTTTCAGCTCGAACTTCATGGCAATCACCTCAAAATAGTAGTATCTCACGAGTTTTTCCAACATTAACATGGCCAATAAATAACTATAGAGACTACTCCCGAGGAGTACCTCTTGAGCTTGAAGCTCTTCCTATGCCAAGCCCTGTAGCAGAACCTTCACCAATGAGTAATACCTATTCTGTTCAAGCAGAAGAGAGTGGCAGAGGAGGAGATATAATTCTTTCCGATACAGAAGATAAAGAGATAAGTAAAAAAGAGCAAAAGAGACCTCCCCTAACCATTCGTAAAGATTTTAATGAGACACTGCTCTTTAAACCTCATCTTCAAACAGATAAAGAGGGAAATATTATTATTAACTTTAAAACCAATGAAGCTTTAACCCGTTGGAAATTTTTAGCCTTTGCCCATACAAAAGATTTAAAAACTGCTGTAGCGAGTAAAACATTTACAACAGCCAAAGAGTTAATGGTTATTACTAATCTACCAAGATTCTTTAGAGAAAAAGATACCATTACACTCTCCACTAAAGTAGTTAACACAACAAATCATACTTTAAATGGAACGTGTGAACTTCAATTAATTAACCCTATAACACAAAAGCCTATTTTTAAACAAGAGTTTAAAAAACCTTTTTCTATAGGAAAAGAGCGTTCTACTACAATTGAATTCACCTTTAAAGTACCAGATATTGATAGGGTATCAGCAATTCAACACACCTTTATTGCACGTACTTCGACCCATACCGATGCAGAGCAGACCATCAAACCTATTCTCTCAAACAGAATCTTTTTAACTGAAAGCAAAGTACTCTCAATAAATGCCAATGAAGAGAAAACCTTTACTCTAGAATCACTTAAAAACAACCACTCAAGCACACTTAAAAATCATAAATTGACTCTGGAGTTTACCTCAAATCCTGCATGGTATGCAATTCAATCACTCCCTTATCTTATGGAGTATGAACATGAGTGTAGTGAACAGCTCTTTTCACGATATTATGCAAATGCTTTAGCAGAGAATATTATTCGAAAAAAACCTAAAATAAAAGCAATCTTTGATACTTGGAAAGAGAACAATCAACCCATAAGTAAGCTTGTAAAAAATCAAGAACTTAAATCTATTCTACTCGAAGAGACCCCTTGGGTACTGGCGTCACAAACACAAGAGCAACAAGAGAAAAATATTGCTCTACTCTTTGATTTATATAAATTAGCACAAGAACAGAACAAAGCATTAAAAAAGTTAGAAAAGAGACAATTGAAAGATGGTGGATGGAGCTGGTTTGGGGGGAACCATGCCAACTGGTATATTACTCAATATATTGTAGAGGGAATAGGACACCTTAAGGCATTGGGAATAGAAGAACCTGCTATGCCAATACTCTCTAAAGCGTTATCTTTTATAGATAAAAAAATTGTTGAAAAATATAAATTATTGCTAGAGTTGGCTGATAAAGGATATAGAAGATTAGAAGATGATAACTTAAACTCAATAAGCATACACTATCTCTATGCACGAAGCTTTTTTCAAGAGAAGATGGATACTCAAACCCAAAAAGCATTCAACTACTATCTAAATCAAGCCAAAAAGTTTTGGACAACAAAAGGCATCTATGAAAAAGGTTTAATTGCTCTTGCTCTAAATCGTTTAAATGAGCCTTCGGCTGATATTGTTGCTTCACTAAAAGAACATGCTATAGAGAGTGATGAGTTGGGTATATACTTTAAATATCCAAATGGATACTACTGGAATAGACTTCCCGTCGAGACACACAGCCTAATGATAGAACTTTTTGAGCAAGTTGCAGAGGATAAAAAGATGGTAGAAGGATTAAAGATATGGTTATTAAAACAACGTCAAACTACCCATTGGAAAACAACCAAAGCAACAAGCTCTGCCATATATGCTCTACTATCAACAGGCAACTGGTTAGAGAGTAATAAGTTGGTTGAGGTCGCATTTGAGAGTGACAAAGATTACCAAGAGAAAGTTAAACGAGCGCAACAAAAAGCAATAAAAGGGTTAGGGTACTATAAAGTAGCATTTAATGCTCATGAATTTGATAATTCAATGGCAACAATAAGCGTAAAAAACCCAAACAACACCATTGCATGGGGAGGATTATACTGGCAATATTTTGAAGATATGAATCGAGTAAAAACATTTAAAGAGACTCCTCTTAAAATAAGTAAACAACTCTATTTAACTCAAAATACTCCAACAGGTGAAGCGTTAGTTCTGATTCAAAATCAAGGATTACATGTCGGAGATAAAGTAAAAGTACGTATAGAGATTAGAGCCGATAGAGATATGGAATATATCATGCTAAAAGATAGCCGTGCCTCAACTTTTGAGCCATTAAATGTTATTAGTCGATATAAGTGGCAAGATGGTCTAAGTTACTATCAAAGTACAAAAGATAATGCTACTTACTTTTTTATCGAATATTTAAATAGAGGAACCTATATTTTTGAATATCCACTGGTTGTAACCCATAAAGGAGAATTTTCTAATGGAATCACTACCATAGAGAGCATCTATGCACCAGAGTATAAAAGTCATAGCCAAGGAGCTGAAATAAGCGTTTGGTAGAGTAAAAATGTGTGATAAATTATAAATTTATCACACACAGATACTTAATTAGAATTTGTAAAAGTATTTTTTAAATTTTCTACTTTCATATCATAAAACTTTTAAATTGTTATTTTCAGAAACTTATTTCCCCGAATATAAGATTGAGTTGATACAATCTGAAACATGATTCTTCTTAATAAATCTTAACGATAAAAGGTTCCATCATTTACCTTTAATAGATGATATATTATTTTTTAAATAACTCCAAAGGAAAAATGTATGGGAAAAACCATTCTATTCATACTTGTTATGAATAATCTATTGTTAGCAGGTGTGGCTATTGTCAAAAAAACAATGGGCAATGTAGAGGTAAAAAGAAAAGAGAAAATAATAGTAGTTAAAGTTGGAAGTACCTTAGAGAATGGGGATATTGTCATGACTAAATCAAAAAGTTCTATAGGTATAACTTTTGATGATGGTAGTCGTCTCTCATTGGGTGCAAAGTCTATTTTTGTTATTAATAAATTTGTTGTAAAACCGAGTCAAAAAAAATATAATGTTGATTTAGAATTAAAAAAGGGAAAAGCGATGTTTGATTCAGGTAAAATTGGAAAACTTGCTCCTAAATCTGTGAAATTTCGTATTCCAGAAGGTGCAATAGGCATTCGTGGTACCAAATTTGTAGTAGAGGTGAAGTAGATGTCTATAAAATCTATACTCTTTCTCTTCTCTATGCTTCTCTTTACCTCTTGTTCTTATAAAACAACTGTTCTACTTCTGGACAGTGGAAAAGCCAAGAATGCTATTATTGTCTCGACCAATAAAGGCTCTACAAAACTTGATAAAATAGGCAGTTTTGTTGGACTTGATGATAAAAACAGACCACCTAGTAAAATAGAATTTCTATCTGAAGAGGAGATAAAAAAACGTTATGCTCTTCTGTTTCAAACCACACCTAAAAAACCAAAAACCTATATTGTCTATTTTAAAATGAACTCTACAGAGTTGACAGAGGAGTCTAAAAAAATTTTAGAAGAGGCTTTAAAAACGATTAAAGAGCGTTCTCCATGTATGGTCGATGTCATTGGTCATACCGATACAGTTGGCTCTAATGCAATTAACTCTAAAATCTCCTTGAAACGAGCAAATTTTGTTAAAGAGATGATAGTTAAAAAAAGAATCCCTACCATATCATTAACAGCAAAAGGGTATGGAGAAGAGGTGCTATTAATAAAAACTGCTGATAATGTGGCTGAAGCAAAAAATAGAAATGTAGAAATTTTTATAAAATAGTCTATGCTGAATACTACAAAAAAATATTTGGGAGTTGCACTCTTTGCACTCCTTCTACACCTCTATTTCTATACAAGTAATTTTATAGAAAAAATTGATTATAAATTTTATGACTTAACAACACTTTTTCTTAATCAGACAACAGAAGACAAAGACTCTTATACCGTTATTATTGATATTGATGAAAAAAGCCTTCAACAGATTGGTCAATGGCCATGGTCTAGAGTTATTGATGCAAAACTTATTGATGCAATCAACAGTATGCACCCCTCAGCATTGGGTATCAATATTCTTTTTCCAGAACAAGATAGAAGCTCTCCTTTAGCCATACAGAAATTCTATAAAAGATTTTTTAATTTAGATATTGATATAAATAATTTACCTAAAGAGCTAGAAGATAATGATAAACTTTTAGCACACTCTATAGCAGAATCAAGAGCCACTCTATCAACCTATTTTACAAATAGTCTCTACTCCTATAGACATTGTCAAAAACTTTTATATAAAGAGAACCTCTTTAGTCAAGTTAAACCTGATTTAACTAGCCCCTCTCTACTCTGTAACTATGCTACAATTCAAGAGGCAACTGATAATTTTGGTTTTATTAATGCTTCGGTTGATAGTGATGGTGTCTTTAGGCGTATACCTCTATTTTTAGATTATAAAAATCATATTTTCCCATCCTTTGCACTGGCAACAGTTTTAAGCTTTGACAGATATAAAGAAATCGAAGAGAAACAACACTCAATCTTAGTAAACTTCAATAAAAAGCCTAAAGTCTTTTCAGCGATTGATATTTTAAATGGAGAAGTTTCTCCCAGTGATATTCAAGGGAAAATTGTCATCTTAGGTTCTTCTATTGTTGGAGAGAACCGAACCTATTATGTCTCTAATGGACAGAAAGTTTCAGGGAATAGAGTTCATGCTTCAGTTATAGATAATATCCTTGATAACTCCTTTATAATAGAACAAGCACAGTATAAAAGTATTAATCTTTTAATCTCACTTATACTCTCTCTGATTGTCACTTTTCTCTTTTATAAACGACTATATATCTATGTTACACTGCTCTTTTTTTCAACCATAACCTTAAGCCTATACTATCTCTTTCATAGCTATTTAGAGGGTGTCTATATCTCAATAGCCTACCTCTGGACACCATTTTTACTCTTTTTCATTTTAATTTCACTCTTCTCTATTAGAGATATGGATAGAGAACATCAAAAGCAAGAGAAACTACTTATAAAACAGAGTAAACTTGCCTCTATGGGAGAGATGATTTCACTTATTGCACACCAATGGAGGCAACCCTTAGCATCAATTAACGGAATTGTCCTCAATATTGATATGGATTATAGAAAAGAGCGTCTCAACAGAGAGACTTTAGATAAACATTTAGATGAGATAGAACAGAGAACAGCTTATCTATCTAATACCATCAGTGATTTTACCAATTTCTTTGCACAAAAAAAAGAGATAGAATCCTTTTATATTGATAATCTCATCGCACAAACAACAAAATTGGTTTCACTTTCACACTATAAAAATATCGTTATATCCTATAAAGAAGAGAGAAGAGTTCAAATAAAAGGGTACCAATCTGAACTGATACAGTCTCTACTAATTCTTTTAAATAATGCGATTTATGCTTGTCGAGAAAATATTGAATATCAAGGAAAACATCAGATTATTATCCGTAGTCATCTTCAAAAACAGCGTCTCTCTATCTCTATCGAAGATACAGGAGGAGGAATAAAACCAACCCATCTAAAAAAAATATTTGACCCATATTTTACAACAAAAGAGAAGCAACATGGCACAGGTTTGGGACTCTATATTTTAAAACTGATTGTTGAAGAGAGTATGAGTGGAAATATCTCTGTAACAAATGGAGAAAAAGGGGCAATATTTACCCTACAAATCCCACAAAATTTAGGATAAATGGATTGATATGCTTTTTTGTTACTATTGATTAATAAAAGTGGAGTAGACTTTTTATCTGTAAACAATTCTTATAAGGAGTACAGATGCAATCTATAAAACTGCTTTGTTTACTTCTGCTTTTTTCACTTGGAACAGTAGAAGCAAAAAACTACAACAATAAACCTGAAGTAAAAAGGTTTATTAATATGATGGTAAGAAAACACCATTTTAAAAAATCCTACCTTCAAAAACTTTTTAAAGATGTAAAGTTTCAACGAGGAGCATTGGGTATGTTTAATCCCAAATATCGAAGACCACCAAAACATCCAACAAAACGCTACCCAAAACATGGTTCATGGAGTCGATATGAAAAGATAATGTTGGGAGAGAGCCGTATCCGAAAAGGTGTTAAATATATGCACGACCATCAATCTATCTTTAAAAAAGTATATAGGAAATATGGTGTACCACCAGAATATATTACTGCCATTATCGGTATAGAGAGCTACTACGGTTATAACAGAGGAAAATTTCCAGCTTTTGATGTCTTGACAACCCTTGCTTTTGAACCCAATCGACGACAAAAATATTTTAGATATGAACTCAAAAAGTTTCTACTACTCTCTAGAAAAGAGAGATTTAATCCCAAAAATGTAAAAAGCTCATTTGCAGGAGCAATTGGACTTGGACAATTTATGCCAAGCTCATATGATGCCTTTGCTGTTGATTTTAATAGAGATGGACGAAGAAGCATTCAAACTACCTCAGATGCCATCGCCAGTATTGCTAACTATTTCAAGAAAAATGGTTGGAGAAAAGGAGAAACTGTTGCCACAAGGGTCTCTTATACAGGAAATCGATTTTATGCTAAAAAAACAGGATACAAACACAGCTATTACAGAAACCATCTACATGGAATCACCCCCAAATATGGTCCATGGAATTATAATGGAAAAGTAAGACTTATTAAACTTGACCGATATAACTATGATGAACTCTGGTATGGGGCTAAAAACTTCTATGTCATAACCCGTTACAACCACAGCTCTTATTACGCCATGGCTGTCCATCAATTGGCACAAAAAATTAGAAATTCTTATAAAAAAACTTATGGTAATAATTTAAGATGAACTAAAAAAATATAGAGAAATGTGACATTTTCTTAAAAAAAATTTCACATTTCATTTTTTATTGTCTATTTAGCCTTTTTACACTATGATTCTACATTGATTTTTATTTTAAATTGTGTATTTGATTAGGAAAAACTTAGATGAACTTACTAAAAAACACCCTCCTCTCGGTCATTGCAGTTCAAGTTTTAGTACTTGCTCAACTCTCTTTTATAAAGTATGCAAATAACAGCACTTTTGCCCATTTTCTAAAAGGGGATTTATCAACATACAACACCTCATCAACAAAACAGCTTCCATTGATTGTTCAACCAACGCTCTTCTCTCCTAAAAAAGAGATTTTGACCACTTCTATTACAGCCCAACTCAAAAAAGAGATAAAAGCACTCGTCTCTTCTCAACGTGCAAATGATTACTTGGCACTACTCTACGACTATCGTCGACATAATAATATATGCTCTTGTCTAGAGAACAATGCAAAAAAATTTTTAGGCTTTAAATATGTATGGGGAGCAACAGGTCCAAAAAATTTTGACTGTTCAGGATTTACTCAAAAAGTATATAAGATAACAGGTATTAAGATACCTCGAAACTCAAGAGCCCAAGCAAAAGTAGGAAAATATATAAAATATGAGGAACTACAAAAAGGAGATATGGTCTTTTTTGACACCAATCGAAAAAAAACAGGCAGAGTAAATCACGTAGGTATCTATCTGGAAGATGGAAAATTTATTCACGCCAGTTCAGGTAACAAAAAAGTTGTAATTACCAGCTTTGATGAACAGCGTTATTATAAAAGTCGTTTTCTATGGGGAAGAAGAATTATTAAAAAAGATAAAAAAAGATTATATCTACACTCTTCTCGAAAGCATAACAGCTCAAAACCAATAAATATATAAAAGTATTATTTTTTAAACTTCTACCAAAAATCTTTTCTAAGAGGGTAACATTCTCTCAAAAAACGAAGGATGTTACTTTTATTCCCATATAAGAGAGAGTTTATTCTCTTATATCTGAGTGTTTGAGAACTCTTTTCCCAGACAGAGAGTGTGAAATGTGTAGATAGTCAACACTCGACTAAAATTACCCCTAATAATATTGCTATTAATTTGAGATTATTCTCCTAAAGCGTATAATTATCTCAACTTTAAAAAAATTGAAGGAGTCCACATTGAATATTCATGAATATCAGGCAAAACAGATTTTTGCTAAATATGGTGTACCGACACCAAAAGGTATTATCGCTGAAACTGTTGAACAAGCAGTAGAGAATGCTAAAGAGCTAGGTGGCCCAATTTGGGTAGTAAAAGCACAAATACACGCAGGTGGTAGAGGACTTGGTGGTGGTGTAAAACTTGCTAAGTCTCTTGACGAAGTAAGAACTCTTGCTGATGAAATTTTGGGAATGACATTGGTAACGCACCAAACAGGACCAGAGGGAAAAGTGGTAAACAAAGTTTATATTGAAGATGGTGCAGATATTCAAGATGAATTTTACTTCTCTGTAGTTCTTGACCGTGCAGCTGAGATGCCAATTATTATGGCTTCTACTGAAGGTGGTATGGACATTGAGACTGTAGCAGAAAATACTCCTGAAAAAATCATTAAAATAGCCATTGACCCTGCTATTGGTTTCCAAGGTTTCCATGCTAGAGAGCTGATTTTTGGTCTTGGTATCACAGATAAAACTCAACAGAAAAATATGATGAAATTTGCATCTGCAATCTATACAGCTTACATGGATACCGATGCAGAGATGATTGAAATTAACCCACTTATTAGAACAGGTGCTGGTGAATTTATTGCACTTGATGGAAAAATGGGATTTGATGATTCTGCTCTTGGAAGACACCCAGAAATCGCTGCAATGAGAGATTTATCTGAAGAAGATGCTGATGAGTTAGAAGCAAGTAAATATGGTCTATCTTACATCGCTCTTGATGGTGAAATTGGTTGTATGGTTAATGGTGCTGGTCTTGCAATGGGTACAATGGATACAATTAATTACATGGGTGGAACACCTGCAAACTTCCTTGATGTGGGTGGTACAGCTAATGCTGAAACTGTTGCAAAAGGGTTTGAGATTATTCTTAAAAATCCAAATGTAAAAGCAATATTTGTTAATATCTTTGGTGGTATTGTAAGATGTGACAGAATTGCAAATGGTATTCTTGAAGCAACAAAACTAGTAGATGTAAATGTACCAGTAATTGTTAGACTTGATGGAACAAATGCAGCAGAAGCAGCTGTAATTTTGAAAAATGCAAATATCGACAATGTTATTGCAGCAACTGACCTTGGTGATGGTGCAGCAAAAGCAGTAGCAGCGGCAAAAGGAGAGTAATAGATGTCAATTTTAGTAAATAAAGATACAAAAGTAATCGTTCAAGGTTTCACAGGTAGCGAAGGTACATTCCACGCAGAGCAGTGTATGGCATATGGTACTCAAATTGTAGGTGGTGTAACCCCTGGTAAAGGTGGTCAAACACACCTTGGTCAACCTGTATTCAACTCTGTAAAAGAGGCTGTTAAAAATACTGGTGCAACCGTATCTATGGTTTTTGTTCCACCTGCATTTGTAGGAGATGCTGTAATGGAAGCAGCTGAAGCTGGTATTGAACTTGCAGTAATTATTACTGAAGGTGCACCAGTTAAAGATATGATGATGGCAAAAGCTCACGCAACCAAACATGGTATGAAGACAATTGGACCAAACTGTCCAGGTGTTATTACTGCTGGTGAGTGTAAAATTGGTATTATGCCAGGTAGTATTTTCAAAAAAGGTAACGTTGGTCTTATCTCTAAATCTGGTACATTAACTTACGAAGGTGCAAACCAAGTTGTTAATGAAGGTTATGGAATCACAACAGCAGTTGGTATTGGTGGAGACCCAATTATTGGTCTAAGCTACAAGCAACTACTTCAAATGTTCCAAGAAGACCCAGAGACAGAAGCAATCGTTATGATTGGTGAAATTGGTGGAGACTTAGAGATTCAAGCAGCAGCATACATCAAAGAGAACATCACAAAACCAGTTGTAGCATTCATCGCTGGTCAATCTGCACCTCCAGGTAAAAGAATGGGTCACGCAGGAGCTATCATCTCTGGTTCTGCTGGTACTGCAAAAGAGAAAATGGACGCACTTTCAGCTGTAGGTGTTGAAGTTGTAGTTAGCCCTGCTGAAATTGGTAAGGCTGTTAAGAAAGTTTTAGGTTAATATCTAACATCTCTTAACCACCCCTCGTTCCCACGCTCAGCGTGAGAACGAAAAAAAACACCGTCAAAACAAAATTGCATTTGATGGTGTTGTGAGGCACAACACCCTACTCCAACCTATCCAAAAAACTCTTAAAATGTTCCCAACTCTCAACCACATTCATCTCTAAAAGTGTCATCATTTTTTTCTCGTAATCATCTCTTTTTCGTAAAGCTTCAGAAGTGGCATAATTGGAGTTCCAAATATTATTTGTTCCTGTATAGTTTGATAAATCTACATCTGGAAAAATTTTACTCTTTAATACTTTGGCTGTGTAGATGTAGAGTCCCATATTATTTTTATTGACTCTATCAGGAATTTTTTTGTCTATAAGAGCATTTAAATCTTTAAAATCATCCCCTCCCATATCTTTAATGGTTAAGATTTTATTACTAATAAATAGGTCAATTACCTTGTAATGAAAAAGAGGGCTTAATGCCTCGGCACAGAATATTAGTAGATGAAGTTGAGCATAAAATTTACTATTTTTACCTCTTCCCTTTTTCTTTACTATCTCATCTTTACTCAAACCTGTTTCGTTAGAGATTACACGGATAAACTCTAATGTTCTCTCTTGCTTTAAAAATTGAGATTGATTTATAGGCGTTTTCCCCTCTATCATTCGTTGTGTATTTCCAAGTCTAAAAAGCTCGGATAGGTTACCCATGGCTGTGTTATGATAGATATGAATCTCTCCACCCATTAGAGAAATTGTCATTAGTTGGTCTGTTTTCATTTTCTACTCTTTAATATGATTTAACATATTTTAGCATTAGATATATAAAAAACTATTAAAATGGTAAGAAAATATATTAATTTACTAAGATATATAAAATAACCATTAAAAGATATGATATACTTCTAATAATCTTACAAAGGATAATATATTGAACAAACATCAAATAGCATCACTTATAGCCAATAGTCAAATTAGAGAGGAGTTACCTTATGTTAGCTCTGTGAACTTTACTCAAATATTGTCTCTGATAAATAAAAAAATAAAAATCTCTCTTTTTCTAAAAACTAAAAAAATAGAGAACTATATAAATATACTTGCAAAGAATGAGCATTTGACTATTAAGGACTACTTTACTACTGTAGGTGTGGGAAGAAATGCAAAGACATTTATAGACTCAAGAGTAGCTACTTTTTTATTATCGGAGTTGTCTGCTGAATTTAAATATTATATGATTAATCAGTTTGTTATGGATGGGGATGATGTTATTTTGGATTTGGATAGAGTTCCAATTAATATCGTAAAATAAATCAACTTAATCAAATATAAAAGTGTAATTATTATCACACTTTTATAAAAACACTAAGTATTAAATATATTAGGATTATTATAGATATAGTTTATTCCAAATCCTATTATTATCAGTCCCAAAATTGAAAAAGCAATAGTTTTTAAATCCAATATTTTTATCTTCAAATCATCAATATTTTGATTCATACAAAAATTATTTTTTATATCTTTTCTTGATACAAAGAAAGTAATACTAACTATAGGTCTACCATAATTATCTTGAGCATCTTCGTAACATAGGTAAACAAAATGTTTATCTATATTGATTTTTTGGGGTTTATCTTTTGCAAAATAGGGATAGTTATTTTTCAAGTATTTAAAAAGCTCTTTATCTATCTTCTCATGACACTCCCATGTTGCACTCTCTCCATTTTTCCAGAAATGTTTTGCTATATATATATTCATTTTAGTCTTTTTTAAACTCTATATAGTAGTCATTACCTATATCTTTTTTAACTATTTGACTATTAAACAGTTTAATTATGTCGTTTTCAGTAAAAGAGAATGAAGCTCCACTATATACATCATCTCTTGCTATATCCTCTTCTATTACTTTAACAGAATAGTTAGCTACCTTAAATACCTTTATAGTATTCCAAGAGATTCTTAAGTTCTTACAACCAACACTATCTTTGTAATGATATGTTTCTGCATCTATTTTTAAAATAATCTCTTTTGCACGTTTACACTCAAAACCAAGAGGTTCATTATCAATAGTTTTCGTACCAAAGACAACATGGTTTACAACTGTGCCAGATGTTAAAATACGACTATATTGCTCTTTGAGTTTTAATAGTTCATTGAGTCTTTTCTTATTTTCAATACTAATGGATGGTTTGTATTCAATTCGAGATATTTCACTATTTTTTTGAAGTAATGTAATTTTCTCTAATGTATTAACAAGATTTTTATACTCATTAACATCAAATATGGTTGAAATTTTCTTTAAACTTTTCTCTACTTCATAGTTAAATTTTTTATCCAAAACTCTTCCTGCTAAAATCCCCTTCTGCTTTGAATAGTCATCTGTCCACTTATGTTCTGTATAGGCAATAGCATCTTCAAAACTTTTGCTTTCAAGTTTATTTTTAAATTGAAGATAACTCTTCTCTATCTCAATATTATCTTTCTTATCGATTAATGATTTTGCAATTTTAGGGTTATCTATACCTAAAGTAGAGAAAGATGTATAAATAGCATCAATTTCATCAATATTATCAAAGTTTTTATCATTAATAATATTTTTTGCTCTAGCAACTACTTTATTTTTATCAATCAAACTTTTTATCTCGACAACTCTATTTTTATGCTCTATATTTAAAGTATCCTTATATTTATCTTGATAACTTTTAATATCAGATAATGCCTCTTCATAATTATTTGTTTCGTAATTAACTTTAATATCTGTAAAAAGTTCATTCTCACTCTTTAATAGTAAAGATTTTGCATTTGAAGCTAAAATAATAAGAACAGCTACACCAGCAACCATAGAAGATATAGAAGCTATAGAGAAAGTCTTAACTCTTTTTTTTGTACTTAACTTACTCTTTTTTTCTGAAATAATCTTTTGATTCTCTAAAGATAAAGAGTCAATAATTTCTCTATTTTTAGATTCAAACTCTTTATATTCCTCTACACTATTAACACTCTCTAACTCTTTTAAAATTTTATTACTATACTCACTTTCAAGCTCTTTATACAAAGTATCATAATTAGCGTAAGCCTTTATATCACAATATATTTTTGAAATATAAATTAATTGCTCTTCTCTATTTCCCTTAAGCTCTTCGATTTTTTTAAACCATTCAGCATATGTTTCGTGTATAAAAAACTCTATAGGTTTTTCTATATTATGTGGCTCAAAACCATTTTTATCAATGCCTCTTGCAGAGAGTGGAATAATTTTTAATTTAGAAAAATTTGATTCTATCTTCTCTTTTGCTTTCTTTAAAAATTTAATACTATCAATATATTCATTAGCTTTTTCAAACTCATTCTCTGATTGATAATCAGTATGACTGTCCCACTTTGACACAGCAATAACAGTAGGAATTGGTATTGTATGTTTTACATCATATATTTTTTTTAGTCTACTAATAATGGTATCTATCTCAAAGTTAAACTCTTTAATTGAGGATTCATTAAAATCTTTTTCGTAAGGGAAAAAGAAGATAATACCTTCTGAAAGCTCCAAGTTTTTTAATAGTTTTTTTCGTTCATCTTGAGTATGTTTATCTTCATGAGAAAGCGTCTCTATGAAATGACCATCAACATCATCTATCTGTATAGATGCACTAAATTTATCATCTTGATAATTAAACATCAATTCGTGTAAATTTCCAGCTGTAGCAGAAGGAAATAGACCCTTCTCTAACATATCTGCCATAGGTTTTAGATATTTTGTAGTCTCATTATCTTGAGAGGTGATATTTTTACTATTTAAATATAATGATGTTAAATAGACTGTTTTACCTGTGGCTTTTGCCCCTACCAATACAAAATTGATAGTACCTTTAATAGTTTTATTCATTAATTATTTTCCTTGCATATTTGTTTGATTTTTAAATTATTTGAGTAGAAAAAGCTTAAAACTTTTTCTTTCTTGTTTGATATTTCTTTAGTAGCCTTTTTTGTAATTTTAACTACCTTTTCTAATTTCTCTATATTTGTTAACTTATCTTTCGCTTCTCCATTTTTTAATTTATTTTTTATTAACTTTACAATTTTCTTTTGAAAATATTTAACTCCTTTTTTTGTTCCCTGTTTAACTCCCCCTTTTACAACTTCTTTAATAGCCACTACAGTTAAACTTAATCCACCAGTAAAAGGTACTAAACCTATAGATATAACTGTTGAAAGATTGTTTAATTTTTCAATATTTCCAAAAATTTGCTCACCTTTTGTAAACTCATGTTTCTCTAATCTATTTTTATCTTTAGTAATCAAATCTACTAAACTTTCTTGTAAAACTTTATCCGATATATTTGAGTAAATAGTCATCTCAAAAAGGCTTTTATCACTCTGTAATGGATAAGGAGTCAATAATATATACTTATATTTTTTATCTCGTCTACTATATTGTGACTCTATTTCAACATCATAATCATTTTGGATTGATATATTTCTAAAGTAACCACTCTGTTCAATTCGTTGAATAAAATATACTCTATTGGCAAATGTATCTGGTAGAGTTTTTAATAAATTTTTAAAAATTTTCCACTCTACTTCATTTAAGTTTTTATATAAATTTGCGATATAAAAAAGAGAAATTGTTTTATTTTTTTGCTCTCTTAACTCATAAAAAAGATTATATGTAAACTCTTTCTCTTTTTTTAAAAGCTTTACCATATTCTCTATATTTTTTTGACCAAAAACAGCAAAATTCTCTTTGGTTTTATCTGAACATTTATCTTTTTCAAAAAGTGAAAATAGATAATCTTTTTTAATTAAATGGGTAAAAAGAGATTTAAACTCATCTACTTCAACACTATATTGCTCCAATAGATATGGATATATATTTTGAATGGTCAAAAGAGCATAATTAATCTGTACTACCCCTTTTGTATAACGATTTTGTTCAAACATCTCTTTATATAAAAAAATAACTTTCTGTTGAATATTTCTTTGAATCTCTTTTAACTGATAAGAGGATATTGTTCCACTATAAAAAGTCTCTTTTTTAGGATATAGAAAATAGGCAAAATATTGAGGATAAGAGGTTAACTCTTTAAGGGAATCAAGTGATAACTGTTTCTGTAAATTTGTAAAATTTTCAACCAACTCATTAAAACTATAATCTTTTCCAACAGAATTCACTATTAGTGTAAATGAGGGTAGAAGCTCTATAGATATACTTGAAGTAAGCTCGGAATATAGTTCTAGTGTCTCTTTTTTATCTTTTGCATATAGAGATGATAATAGAAAATAGTTTAAATAGCTGTTATCTTTTTCTATTAAAGATATATCCTTTTTATAGAGTTTTTTATTTATAAGGTATGTAAAGTTTTTTATAAAACCATTATGTAAACTATTTTGGATAATTAAATCTTTAAAATTTTCATTTTTAGATACGAGAGGATAGAGAACACTCTTTTCTGAAAAAAGAGAAAGCAACTCTTTTTGTAGAATAGAATTTTTCTCTAAATTATCTAAAATATCAATTTTTTTAGTTTGGATAAGATAATGGTATAAAGAAATTATTTCACAACCATTTTGATTGACTGATAATTCTATATTATCAATATATTGAGATATATCTTTTTTTTGAAGTAGCTGTTCTTGGGAGCAACTAATTTGGTCTGTTAAAAGCTCTTTTTTATTAACTTGACAAGCATTGAATAGTAAAAGTATAGATAGTAGTATGAATATATTCTTTTTCATTTGTTATTTAATTCTTTCTTATTTTATCTAAGAATTATACTTAAGTTTTATTTAAAGAATATACTCTTTATACCGATATATCGTTATCGTGAGAAGATTTTATATAAATGGTGCAATATATTGCACCCTATCTCCTCTATTCTCGCTTCTCTTCAATAATTGAATGCACTACAGCCATTCCAACAAATAAAATGCCTATTGTTCCTACAAGTATCTCATTTATCTCCATAAACATTTTACTGAACATAATAAGAGCTAAAGCAAAAATGGCATAATGTGCTCCATGCTCTAGATATTTATAAGCATCAAGTGTTTTCTTCTCTACCATGTATAAGGTTAAGGAACGTACAAACATTGCTCCAATTCCTAATCCTATTAGAATGATGAAAATATTCGAACTTAAAGCAAAAGCACCAATAACCCCATCAAAACTAAATGAGGCATCCAATACTTCTAGATAGAGTAAACCTATAATTCCACTTCGAACACCATTGCTATTGAGCAATTCATCAAAAGTAATCAAGACAAGATGTAAAATAATACCTGTAAAATATGCCAATGCTACACCAATACCAATCTTCTCATCTACACTGTTTACTAGCGTCAAACCAATTGCCAATGCGATAATCGTCTCGGTATGTTCAGCTTTGGCAATCCTTTTGATAAAACTACTATCTTCGATAAAATCTATCCATTTAACTTCTCTCTCTGAATCAAAGAGAAAATCTAAAAAAACCATTAATAAAAATGCACCACCAAAGGCATAGATAATATGGTGTACTTTATCAAAAATATCTTGATATGATTCAGGAGCATACATTGCCAATTGAAAGGTATTCCAGACACCAATCCCTCCATCTTCAATAACCATATGACTTGCCATAGAGACCATCAGAATAGGAAAAAGAAATCTCATACCAAAAACAGCTATAGGAATACCATATGTAATAAAACGCTCTTGCCATTTAGGCTCCATAGTCTCAAGTACTTTTGCATTGACTACAGCATTATCAAAAGAGAGTGTTACTTCTAAAAGAAAGAGTAGAATCACCACATAAAGAGCCGAAAAACGCCCTAAAAATAAAAAAGCAACCACAAACCCTATAAGGGTAACAACTATTGAAGATTTAAAATGTTTCATCTATAAACAGACCTTTTTTCATCTTTTTCATTAAAAAAATACATAATGTATTATTTCTCCTTTTTAAAAAATATATAAGAATATTTTATAATATCTAACTACAGATACCTCTTAAAAAGATATTTTTGTGTGTAAATAGTTAAAATAACTCCTAATTTTTTTTTGACATAAGATTTCTAAAGTATCAAAACTCGGCTTATCCCTATAATTTTTACTCCTGAAAATAGTCAAAAAAACCATTGCTCCAATTCGTAACATAATAAGTTATCATTTCAATAATAATGGGTTATTTATACACTCCATTACAAAAAGTTAGCTATTCTACTTGAAGTGATAGAAACTATCTCACTTAAAATTTAAAAGATTAAAGGGGAAACCATGGCAGCAGTAATGACAGCTCCTGAGAATACTCCAGTATGGGTTAATACAGCAAGATGTAAAGCTTGTGATATTTGTGTTGACGCATGTCCAGCTGGTGTACTTTCTATGAAAGCAGATGCAAGTACAACTCTAGGTGCAATGATTGAAATTGTAGCACTAGATGCTTGTATCGGGTGTAATGAATGTGAACTTTCATGTCCAGATTTCGCTATTTATGTAGCAACAAAAAAAGAGTACAAATTTGCTAAATTGACAGACAGCTCAAAAGCTAGACAAGAAGCAATTATGAAAAATGGGTATAGATTACCTGAAGATTATAAGGAGGCAAACTAATGTCAGAGAATACTAGAGAAGTAGTAATGATAGGAAACCACCTTGCGGCATTAGCAGCGGTGGATTCAGGATGTAAATTTTTTGGAGGGTATCCAATTACACCATCAACAGAAGTAATGGAAGCGATTTCAGATTTCCTTCCTAAAGTTGGTGGAACATGTATTCAGATGGAAGATGAGATTGCTGGTGTTGCTGTTGCAACTGGTGCTTCTATGTCTGGTGTTAAATCAATGACTGCAACTTCAGGACCTGGTATTTCACTTAAAGCTGAAAACCTTGGTTTGGCTCAAATTGCTGAAGTTCCATTGGTTGTTGTAAACGTAATGAGAGGTGGTCCATCAACTGGTCTTCCAACTCGTGTTGCTCAAGGTGATATTGCTCAGGCAAAAAACCCTTCACACGGAGATTACAAATCAATCGCTTTATGTGCTGGTACATTGGCTGAGTGTTATACAGAGACTGTAAGAGCATTTAACTTGGCTGACAGATTTATGCAACCAGTATTCGTTCTTCTAGATGCAACTCTTGGTCTTATGCACGCAAAAGCTATGCTTCCTACAATTGAAGAAGTTAAAGCAGGAATCGTTCCAAGAAAAACATTTGATGGCGCACCTGAAGATTATAGACCTTATGGTGTAGAGCAAGACCAACCAGCAGTACTTAACCCAATGTTCCAAGGGTACAGATACCACTATACAGGTCTTCATCATGATGCTATGGGATTCCCAACAGAAGAGATTGAAACTTGTAGAAAACTAATTGACAGACTTTTCAACAAAGTTGATGCACACAGAGATGAGATAGAGCTTAATGAAGAGTATCTATTAGAAGATGCTGATATTCTTCTTATCGGTTATGGTTCTGCTTCTCTTGGTATCAAAGAGGCTGTTAACAGACTTAGAGCTGAAGGTATCAAAGTTGGTATGTTTAGACCAATTACAATCTGGCCTTCACCAGAAGAGAGAATGTATGAACTTGGTCAAAAATTTGACAAAGTACTATCTGTAGAGCTTAATCAAGGTCAATACCTTGAAGAGATTCAAAGATGTATGGGTAGAAGAGATATTCAAAAACTTACAAAAACAAATGGTAGACCTTTCTCACCTGCTGATATTATTAACAAAGTTAAGGAGGTATTTTAGTCATGGCATTTAATTACGATGGTTATTTAAGAATGGAAAAAATGCCAACACTATGGTGTTGGGGTTGTGGTGACGGTATCGTCCTAAAAGCGTTTGTACGTGCAGTTGACTCTTTAGGTTACTCTAAAGATGATGTTTGTGTTGTTTCAGGAATTGGTTGTTCAGGAAGATTCTCTTCTTATGTTGACTTCAATACTATTCACACAACTCACGGTAGAACAGTTGCATTTGCAACAGGTGTTAAACTTGCTAACCCAACTAAAAAAGTTGTTATTGTAACTGGTGATGGTGATGCATTTGCTATTGGTGGTAACCATACAATTCATGGTGCAAGAAGAAACATTGATATGACTATGATTGTTATTCAAAACTTTATTTATGGTTTGACCAACTCTCAAACATCTCCAACTACACCTCAAGGTATGTGGACAGTTACTCAAAAAATTGGTAATATTGACCCAACTTTTGATGCGTGTAAATTGCTTCAAGCTTCTGGTGCTACATTTGTTGCTCGTGAAGCAGTAACCAAGCCAAAAAGATTAGAAAAAATCTTTAAAGCAGCGTTAGAACATAAAGGTTTCTCTTACGTTGATGCCTTAACTAACTGTCACGTTAACCTTGGTAGAAAAAATAAGATGGTTGCAGCTATGGATACTCTTGATTGGATTGATAGTATTACAATTAGTAAAAAGAAATGGGATGCACTTCCACCTGAAGAGCAGATGAATTTGCTTCCAACAGGTATCTTACATGAAGATACTACTAAAAGAGAGTACTGTGATGCGTATCAAATGGTAATTGATGCACACCAAGGTAAACGTAGCAAAATCACACAAGATGATTTTGAGAAAAAAATATAAGGACCAAGTAATGAGTAGAAATGTATTAAGATTTACTGGTGTTGGTGGACAAGGTGTTCTACTTGCTGGAGAAATTTTTGCTTCAGCTAAAATCAACTTAGGTGGGTTTGGTGTAAAAACTGCAACCTACACATCACAAGTACGTGGTGGGCCAACTGTTGTTGATATTCAACTTGACACAGAAGAGATTTGGTACCCATTTGCAATTGATGGTGAAGTTGACTTCATGCTATCTGTTGCAGATGCTTCATACCAGCTCTTTAAAGATGGTGTACGTGAGGGAGGAACAATTGTAATTGAGCCAAACCTAGTACACCCAACAGAAGAAGATAGAAAAAGATGGAATATTGTTGAGATACCAATTATTACAATTGCAAAAGAGGAAGTTAAACTTGTTCTTACACAGTCAGTTGTTGCATTGGCAATCGCAAACACATTCCAGAATCTAATTGACGATGAGACCTTAGTAAATACTATGCTCTCAAAAGTACCTGAAAGATTCCATAAACCAAACCTATTGGCTTATGAATTGGGTAAAAAATATGCACAAGAGGCTTTAGCTAACGCATAATTTCCCCCCTATCCTCCTATTTTAGGGGGATAAATCTAAACTTTTATACAAAAACACCCATAATCTTACAAAATTAATATTTTTCTCCTTTCTTCCTTTCTATTTTTATGAATTTGGTTATAATAATTAAAATTCAAAAGAGGATATACTATGAGCAATTATATAGATGATGACGACGATTACGGAGACGTAAGAGGTGACTTTTGGGGACGTAGTCCTCAATCAAGTTACTTTGAGATTGCAAAGACAGCCAATCAAAATATTGTAGAAAAAGAGCTAGAAAGTGTCTTTAGACGTTTAGCAGTAGCAGAGCGTATGTTAGAAGAGCGTGGGCTTGATGATGAGCTTGAGCAAGAGATTAATCGAACAATGGTAGATGAAGATATTGATGGTAGAACAGCATCGGTCTTTATCGACCTTGTAGGACAGATTGTTACTCAATGTGAGTAAGAAGATAACATGGCTACTATCTAATATTAGCCATGTTGTTTAAAGAAGATATAAGTAGACATATTACTTACACTTTTTAGTGCTATTATTCTCTTTACCGATAGAGTTAATTCCTCCATTATGGCACCCTTTTACCTCTCCTGAAATTGCAATATGTGGCTTCCCATCAGCTCCCCATGTTACTTTGCCAGCGTTAGCGACTACAATTAACGATATAAATAAAACAATATGTTTCATAAATTTCATTTCCGACTCCTCAAGTTAGAATAGTGATTAATAGCATTACACTTTTAAGCGTAAATACTAAAATTATAGTTTAAGTATTTACAAATACTAAACTATTATAGTAGAGTTTACATAAGAAATATTTTATTTTTTTAATTAATTTAAAAAATAAATATGTTTCGATTAGTAACTGTTTTTTATGGTATTGTTACTGTTTTTTTAAGATTAATTTATGTTAAGCCTCGTGTTCAGAGTACTATTTTATTAACTTTTAGTTCTTTTGTGTGAGACAAACCTCTAGGAATCTAAAAAAAGAGCTAAGAGTTACAGTAATACAGTTTCAACAAAAAGTCAAGAGCTAAAGAGAGAAAAAATTTTATAAATCGAAAGAGAGAATTTTATAAAAAATAAAAATAAGATAATCTCAAAAGACAAAAGTGATAAAAATAGAAATTATATACCACTTTATATAATTAAACAAAATTAAATAAAAATATTTATATTTTATTTATATTTTTTTTTCAATATCGCCAAATAGACAAAATCTTTAATAATCAATCCCATTGAGTAGAACCATAAAAGATTCATAATTATATTGGATTGATAATCTAATCCAAAATAGAGTAAAGGTAAGCCCAATACAATTAACCATTTTACATAGTAGAAAAAGATAATTCCTACCCCATAAATATCATTTAAAAACTTTTTCATTATTTCTCCTTTCTCAAATATACCTTCTACTTCTAGAAGAAGTAGAACTCTTTAAGTATTAAAGCAAAATTCGATAGGTAATAAACGAGAATACCCACGCTGTAATGGTTGTAAAAACAAATAGATAAAGTAGATACTTATATCCACCTGCCTCTTTTGCAAAGACCATTGAAGCTGCCAAACACGGTAGATAAATCATTACAAAGACAATAAATGCCATTGCTGAAGCAAAACTAACATGTGTTTTGAGCTGTTTAGCCAAAGAGCTACTCTCTTCATCTACATCATTTCCAATAGCATAAAGAACACCAAGTGTTGAGACAACCACCTCTTTTGCTGCCAATCCACTCTCTATTGCAACAGTCATTTTCCAATCAAATCCTAAGGGAGCAAAGAAGGGTTCACTCGCCTTTCCTATCTGTCCCAAATAACTCCCCTCTAACAATTTGAGTTGAAGCTCATTCTCTAAAGTAATTTTTTGTGTTCTATTTGCCTCTGCAATCTTTGTGGCATAAGTTGACTCCAATATAGGATATTTTGGATAAGCCGATGCAAACCAAATAAGCATCGATGCAACAAGAATAAATGTTCCTGCTTTTTTTAGATAACCCCATGCCTGATTTTTTACCGTATGCCAAATCAATTTAAATGATGGAAGTCTATATTTTGGCATCTCCATAACAAAAGGTTCATCTTCACCTTTAAAAACTACAACTCTAAGCAATTTTGCCATAACAAGTCCCAACATTGCTCCTGAGATATAGATAATAAAAAGAACTGTTCCTGCCTCTTCTTGACCAAAAAATACACCTGTAAATAGCACATAGATAGGAAGCCTTGCCCCACAACTCATAAAGCCTATAATAAAGAGTGTTATAAGCCTATCTTTTTCGCTTTTTAATGTTCGTGCAGCCATATAGGCAGGAACAGAACATCCAAAGCCTGTAACCAAAGGTATAAAACTTTTTCCATGCAGTCCAAACTTATGAAAAAATCCATCCAGCAGAAAAGCAACACGACTCATATACCCTGTGGTTTCAAGTAAAGCAATACCGATATATAGAATAATGATATTGGGTAAAAATAGTAAAACAGCACCCACCCCTCCTATCATTCCATCAACCACCAGACTTCTAAACTCATCATTTGGAATAAAAGAACCAATCATCTCTCCAAACCATCCAATAGCTATCTCAATATACTCCATAGGAATAGCTCCAACTTTAAAAGTAAGTTGAAAAAGAGTCCACATCAAAAACAGAAAAATAGGAATACCAAAAATTTTATTAATCAAGACAGCATCTATTTTCTGTGTACGGTTCTTTTTTCCTTTATTTCGTTTACACTTGACTGTCTCCATTCTAATTCCACGGGCAATGGCAATATACTCATTGGCTTTAATATCATTAATATTTTTAGTATCATGATGGGTATAGATATGCTCCAAAGAGGCAACAAGACGAGGTTGAAGCTCTATCATGATTGGCTCCTCATGTAACTCTCGATATAAATCTTTATCTTCAAAAATAAGACGGATTGCAATCTCTCGAGAGGTTAAATCTCTAAGCCTAAAACCCTTTTCATCTAAAAAGCTACTTAGTGCTGAAATCTCCTCTTCAAGAGGGTCAGAGTAGAGGATATTAGAGTTAATCCGTTGAGGAGCATCAGCCACCTCATGTACACGCTCTAGTAACTCCTCTATTCCCTTTTTAGAGTTTGCTGATACCAATACCGTAGGAACACCTGTAATTGCCTCTATCTGCTTAACATCTATCTCTATTCCCTCTCGCTCTGCTTCATCTGCCATATTGAGTGCTAAAACCATCTTTTTGTTCAACTTTAACAACTCTAAGGTCAAAAGTAAATTTCGTTGCATATGTGTAGAATCCAACACATTAATAATAACATCATACTCTTCATTCATTAAATATTTATGTGCCACCTGCTCCTCTTGTGAAAAACCACGAATTGAATAAGTACCAGGTAAATCAACCATCTCTAACTGATGGCAGTGATGTTCAAAACAGACCTCTGTCTTCTCAACCGTTACTCCAGAGAAATTTCCAACCTTTAAAAGGTTAGAACCACTCATTGCATTGATAAGCATTGATTTACCAACATTTGGCTGTCCCGCCAAAACTACTTTAATTGCATCCATTATAACTTCTCAACTTCTATACGACTTGCCTCTTCACCACGAAGCCCAATTAAAGTATCGTCTACCATTATTTCTATGGTCTGCTTTCCCAAAGAACATGCCTCAACAGTCAACTCGGAACCACGTGCTACCCCAAACGATACCAAACGACTCTTTAATGATTCATCTGTATCTACTTTTAAAATCCTCGCCCTATCCCCTTTTGACAGCTCTGAAAGTTTCATGATTTTCCCTTTTATATAATTTAATTATGCAAATGATAGTAAGTATCAACTTAATAAAGTATAAATTTATAATATTTTTAATTAAAAGTTATGATAATATCAACTTTAACTAAATAACTACCATTCATATATTTAAGAGTTCTGTCTATCAGGTACCAAAACAATCCTTTCTAAAGTTACTATACCATGCATGACCCTGCTCTGCTTCGGCTTTTCTCCATCGAGCATCGGCAATTAGTGGAGAGGTGCTTCTGGCTTGAGGAATTAATATATAGTCGCTCTTATCCATATTGAGTCTGAATTTCTGTAAGATAGAGATGGCATAATCTTTGCCTACAAAGCTGTAGCAACCATTGGTTATAATGGTCTCAGGAATGGAATTAATTCCTTTTATCTTACTTACAATTGCCATAGCACATGCTTTGGCTTCGGAGTTTGCAGCGTAGCCTGATTTTGGCAAGGTGGTATTTGCACTGTCTCCTATAATATAAATTCCCTCTTTTCCTGAAATCGTTGATTCAAAAGTCTCCTGATTAACAGAAGCCCAACGGTTATTAATGTCAAAAATAGCTGAATCGTTTCCAATAAGCCCTGCATCATAGGCAAACTTAGAGGCTTTCATTGTGGGAATATAGGTTAATACATCGGCTGTTATCTCATCGGTATCGGTTTTAATAGTTTTAGCTCCTGTGGTAGGAACGACTATCTCATTGATAACCGTAGCACTCTCCCAACTGATAATTGCACTACTTGTTCCATATCCATAAAGCTCCGTCCATACCTGTTCAAACGAATCCTGTTTGGCAAAAGAGGTTTTTGGGTCTAAAATAGCTATGGTTGAATTGGGTTTGTTCTCTTTTATATATTGGGCAATCTGACTGGCACGTTCATAAGGTGCAGGTGGGCAACGGTAGGCATTTTGTGGAGCAACTAAAACTACTTTTGCTCCATCCACCATTGCATCAAGTTGAGATTTTAACGTGCTTATCTGCTCGGTTGAACCGTTATTATAGAGGTCATAGGCGTGAGGAACTTGAGCGTTGGTTGTGGCATCAATACCCACAATGTCGCTGTACTCAAAATCAATTCCTGTGGCTACAATACAGAAATCATAAAGATATTGTATTCCATCTTCGGTCGTTACATACTTGGCTTCACTATTAATATTGGTTGCTCTTTTATGAACAACCGTTCCTGCAATATCAGTAGTTAACGCTGTATACTCAACCGTTAAATCAGCAAGTGTTCTGCTGGATGTAATAATTTCATTTGAACCAAAAGGGGTGGTATAGGTTGTTTTTGGCTCAATAATTGTAATCTCTAAAGAGGTGGTTTCAGGTATAAATTTTCGTAAATATCGAGCAATAGTTGAACCTGCTACACCCCCACCAACAATAACTACTTTTTGTGTGGTTGTCTCTGCAAATAACGCATTTGGTACGGTTAAAAGTGCTGTGGCTGTGATAATTGAGCCTTTAATAAAGCTTCGTCGTTGATTGTTCATTTTTCTCTCCCTTATACAAGGTTGGGCAATGCCCCACCTTCTGAATCTATTGAACCATAACTGGTTAAATCATCTCCCAAGATATTGGCAATAGATACCAAAACTTTATTCCATAAAACGCCATTATAGTTCAAATAACGTCCCCCTTGAAGCCCTGCTCCTGCTAAAATAAAGGGAGCATTTTGATTGGTATGGTTTGCAGCATGACCAATTTCACAAGCATAAACAACCAAGGTACTATCAAGCAGAGGTTGTCCATAAATATCATTGGTATTTTTGAGCGTATTAATCAGATTTGCCACCCGTTTAGAGGTCATTTTTCGTGTCTCAATATGCCCTTGGTCCATACTGTGTCCAGAGTTATGATAGGGGTAACTCCCTCCATCATCACACTTCATATAGAAATCCCAAGTATCACACCCATAACTGTAGTTAATCACACGTGTTCTGTCATATTTCAAAGCAGTAACAATGGCATCTTCATGTAGTTCACTCATTAGATTAAAGGCATCATTACTGGCTAAAATTGGATTATCCCAACGACTCTCACTACGACTGGTCAATCCACCTGCTGTGGCTTTGGCTTCAAAATCGGCTTTCCACTCATCCATATTAACAGGGGTAGTCTCTTCAGATTTACGCTCAAGTGCATCTAAAACATCATTCAGACTCTTCTCATGAGCTTGAAAAAGAATATTATTGCTCATATCTCCCTGTTTTAGGGTTGCTAAATCTTCTGCAATCGCATTCAAACGCCGTTTGGACTCCTCTAATGTATTGAATGTTTTAGCTTCTATATCTGAACTTGTGTAGATTTTATCCAACAGGCTCAAAGGGTTGGTTAATGCAGGAATAGACTTTCCAAAACTATCAAATCCTAAAGAACGAGAACCATTATAGATGTCTGAAGCTTTATGTACCAATGAAGGAATATCAGTTAACCCCCTCCACTTTTCAGAAAAATATTGGTCGATACTTGCTCCAGAAGAGTCGCCTCTCCATAAACCTTGATAGGCACCATGTCCAGCCAATGAACCACCTAAGTTAATCCCCTCTAAAAAGACACAATCCTCTTTTACCAAATTAAATGGCTCAGTCATTGCAGGAAGTGTAAAATCTGTTTCCGTTCCTGTAGGAAACCAGTAGTCAGGATTAATCCCATCAGGATGTTCAATTAAGATAAGCCGTTTAATCGGTTCATCAGTAGTTAGAGCAAAGAGTTCACTACTTAAAAAAGGGAGTGCTACTGTTGACATCCCTATGCCTTTTAAAAATGCTCTACGAGCCAACTTTTTCTCATTCATCTCTAGACTCCTTTTCTTGTAATAAATGCTTTCAATGCCACAATATTGCTAAAGAGACTCTCTAAGTCATACTGCTCCTCTTTAAAATCAGCCACCATCTTTTTCACAACCAGTGAGTTCTCAATCTCTGCTTTTGTATCTCCTGAGATGTATCGATAATATTGAAGTGCCATACACTCAGGCCCTCTATCTGATTCCCCAATCAGTTGACTCACATCACGAATACCTTCAGCAGGATAACTTTCTGCTTCATCAAAAGTCAATAAACCTTTAAGGGTTACCGATGCATCAATTGGTTTTGGACCCCCATCCTCTTCACTGTGCCACTCTTCTGTTCGATAACGTCCACTACCATCATACTTCTCCCAAGTGTACCCGATTGGGTCCATAAGGTTATGACAAGTTGCACACGATGGGTCATTAACATGTTGAGCGTAACGGTCACGTTTATTCTCTCCTACATGGTCTTGAATAGCTGGAACATCCCCACCATTTCCAGGAAGCCCTAATGGATGACACATTAATCTTGCCAAGACAAACTTTCCACGTTTAAATGGATGAGACTCTTCAGAATTGGCATATTTACTGGCAATTGCACCCAGTGTTAAGATACCGTAACGATTCTCTGTTGCTGGAACTTGTTCAAAAATATCAGAACTTGACATCCCTGCACCATAATAGTCTGAAATGGTTCTATTCGTCATCATGGAATCGTTAATAAAAAGGTCTTTATAGGCAGAGTGTGTCGGACTCTCTAAAACCATTCTAAAGAACTCTAAAATCTGTCGACTCTGTGCTGTTCTAACCTCTGGAGTATAACCCACAAATCTATCAGGGTTTTTATCAAATAGAGAGTAGACATCATCCTCTAATAGCCATCTACCAATAAAGTCATCGAGTTTATCTTTTCCTGTCTGTAACGAGAGCAATCTAACAGCTTGAGTGACACGGGTGTTGGCATCAAGTAGTTTTCCCTCCTCTGCCAAAGCTAAAAGCTCATCATCAGGTGTGGTTCCAGACATACTGTAAGCAATAGCCGTTGCAATCTCATACTCTGTTAAGGTATAGATACCTGTATCGTTTAAATCTTCACCCATCTCTGAACGGTATAAAAATTTAGGACTAACCAACATATCACCCACAATCTGTCCCACATTAGATAATGCACTATATTTTGTAATCTCATCACTGCTTAATGGTCGTCTAAATATCTTGGTTGCAAATGAAGTTAAAAAGGCATTTTTATCTGCCACACAGAAATCATAACCATTAATCAAACAGCTTCCACCTGTCGCCCCTTCAAGTGATTGCAGATAAGCCTCTACCCGTTGAGCCATACTGTTTAAAGCGTTCAATTTATCTTCATCGATTCGGTTCATATCTCTATCGGTATTGTAACCCTCAACAATATTATCTTTCGGTAAATCGGTTGAGCGTAGTGCCAATAGTTCGGAACGAACAGCATCCTTATCTATCTCAAAAAGACTATAGAGCGTATTGGTATACTCTACGGTATTTAAGAATCTATAGCCCCGTACAATATCCGACTCCACATCAATAGCTGTAGTATTACTATCCTCTTGGCTTCGTGGCTCTAACACATTAGTAACATAGACTCCAATCAAATCCAAGCACTCATCATCACAATTTGCATAATAACTGGTTGACATATTGGAGTCGTGTGTAAATTGGGCAAATGTTCCAAGATTTGGATTCCATGCCGTTATGTCTGCTCTGGCTGTTCCATTGACCCCATGACACACTTTACAGTTGGTGTTGTAGTGTAACTCTCCATAAGACTCATCACTCATCACAGCCACCTCTTTTTCAACAGAAAGGGTCTCTGTTGTTACACCAATTGCTTTAATTGCTATTGTATAACTCTCTCCAATAACAAAGCTACTGTTTCCATCGTTTGAAATCGTTACACTATTCATAGCTGTAATATCGGTTAAACTCTGAACCACTTGACCATTAACCATAACATCTATACGAACCGTATCTTCATTAACATAATCCCATGATGCCTCAATTGCATTGGTCGCTGAAACATATTTTGCATCAAAACCTCGAATAGTCTCATTTGTTCCTGTTGGAACTTCTAACCCTACTGCCAAATATTTTGCCAATGCCTCAATCTTAGTTGCATCCTCGCCAATAGTATCTTTAAACATACTCGCCATACCACTATCTGCATCGCCATGAAGCCCTTTTGCATAATTGGTCATACTATCAATAAGATACTGCTCACTCTGCTTAGATAACATAATATCATTTTGCATTCCATCTGTTCCATGACAAGCGATACAGTTTGTTTGATAGAGAGACTCCCCTTCGCTAATCATATCAACATCATAACTCGTAATCTCATTTCCCACCCATAATTCGTTAGAAAAATAGGTACTCATAAGCTCTATCTCATCACTACTATACCCCTCCATTACTCTTGGCATTGCAAAACCAAAGTGATTACTGGTGCTGTACCCTTCAAGTACCTTAGAGAGATAGGCTTTCCCTAACCCGTGAATCACAGGAATTGATGGATTAGAGTT
>Ga0256843_1000395_pt1 | contig 37514 bp, 34 predicted proteins | sample AlvinellametaG_FD_191572 | JGI IMG/M metagenome (GOLD analysis project Ga0256843, IMG submission 191572) | Pompeii worm associated microbial communities from hydrothermal vent at the East Pacific Rise, Pacific Ocean - Alvinella | ecosystem: Host-associated > Annelida > Integument > Unclassified ...
TATTTTCAATAAAAGAACCAAAAGATTTTTTTGGAGGATTAAAATATAAATATATTGATATTATTCCTGAAGCAATCATTGCTACAATCATTCCTCCTAATGTTCCACCAAATATTGCATTTAATATCATAAAAGTCACAATATCATATAGTAAATCACCATATCTTTTTTGTTCAAATTTTATTTTAAATATTAAGATATTAAACGCCGTTACTAATCCTATCAATAACCAAATCATAATTATCCTTATTTATTTTATTTATTTACAATATAGGCGTAATATTCTCCAAATACTCTAAAACACCATTTATATAAAAACCAATCAAATTTATTGTATTTGTATATTTTTTTATCAAATAAATAAAAATCAAATAATAATGAAGCTGTTTCATATTTTAACCATAACATTTTTACTCCTTTTACTACTAAATTTAATTAACTACTTTCACAAAAAGAACCAAGGAATTAATATAATTTATTTTTGTGTTTAATTTTTCTAGAATATTTCTTTTTATTTTTTACTATTTTTTCTTTCATATCAATTAATCTTTTATAAGACATTAATATATTCATATCCCTCATTTTAAATCCTTTTAAACGATAATCATAAAAAGAACTAAGAAACACATCTAAATCAAACGCTATTAAACTATCTGTTGGTTCTGAATACAAATATACTATTGTTAAATAAAATTAAATAGAATCAATAGTAGAACAAAAAAAGAGATAGATTTATCCTATAAGGATTTCTATCTCTGACTGAATCTCTTTTAATAGCTCATATTCTTCTGCGCTGAGCTTTCTGTTAGAACCACGAAGTCTTAAGACTTCTCCTAACAGTTCTTTAAGCTCAGCTGTTCTTAGAATCATATCCTCTGGAGATTTATATATCTCTTCTTCTCCAAGCATTGGTTCTGTATTAATGTGATGCATATATTGCATTTCTTCTTTTAACTTACCATACTCTATAGATATTTGTTGTTCTTTTAATTTCTCTAAACCTTTTTCCAACTGATATACCATTACAGCTTCATCTTTATTATTAAGCCATATAAGATATTCTCTATTTGATTTACTTATAGCTTTATAAACTGAATATCTTGGCAACTCTGCTATTGGTTCTTTACTTATGTTGAACCAACTTTTCACAACTTTATTTAAAATTTTATTTCTAATCTTACGATTAGAAATGTAATTTCCCTTTAATATGAAATACATTGAACCAGCTTTGCTAAATTTAACAGTGACTTCATCTTTACCGAAAAATACTTTTTTTTTAGTTACAACAATAGCTTTATCAACTATGTCGTCACTTATTAAATCAAATTCTTTATCTAACTCTAACACGTCAATAAATGACGATATAGTTTCAGCACTTGTTGTATTGATTTCACCATCAATAATTTCTTGCACTATTACTTCATTTAGTACTTTCATATTAAACTCCTTAACTACTTATTTTTATTTACAACTAAAACTACTATTAACCTTTAACAACACATTGGTTCTGAATAAAAAAGAACCAAGAAAAAGATTAATTAAAAAGAAACAATAAAGAGAGATAAGCAATAGAAAAGAAAGAGAAACAAAAAAAGAGAGATAAAAAAAAGATTATTATCCTATTGTTGGTTCTGAACTAAACTATTGTTATCCTAAACTAAAAAAAAAGAAGAAAAGGATTAAACTGGAGATGACTCCCCTGTATTATTCAATAGTCCTGCTTCTCTTGCGTATTGAAGTCTTAGACGATTATGGACGTCAAACAAATCGTCCAAGTCTTCAATTGAGATTGAAGTGATACCGTTCTCAGTTAGAGTATTTTTAATCGTAGTTCTTACTTTTGATTCAACCTCTGCCCAACCACTATTTGTTCCTGAAGTAAATAAATTTTTAATTTCCATGATTTCTCCTTTTTATTTTAATTTTATTTAATAGATTAATTATTTATATTGTTGTTATGTTGTTTGTTGTTGTTTGTTATTTATTGTTGTTAGTATTGTTTGTATTGTTGTTGGTTCTTTAAAAAAAGAAAGGATTAGACCAAAACTTTGGTCTTGAATCCAAACAACTTAGCATTTGCAAACTCTTCTACACTGACTTTATACTTTTTCCAAGTTTTACATATATTTTTATATGTTTTTGGAACAGCATAATATATTCCTTTAACTTTATAATGGTTGAACATAACTTACTCCTTTAAGTTTAATTTTTTACTTAATAGATTAATTCTCTTTATTGTTTGTTCTGTGAAAGTTATTCTAATACAGTATATGTTTCTGTTGATTGAGAATATGTTGATGTAGTATTGTTTGTTGGTTCTGTGTGTTGGTTCTGGATAGTGATAATGAAATAGAGAATATTGTTGATGAGTGTTTTATATTGTTGTGTTGCAAAAAAAAAGAATGGTGATGGATTAGGAATTATACCACCACCAGGTGAATTTATCGGGGTTTACACCCCATTTCATGGCTCTGTTTCGAGCCACGATTTTAACTAACTCTTCTCTCGAGTAAGAATAGTTCCAGCTCTCACCAGAGCTGGTATCAACCCACTCAGTATCTACAAACGGTTGCCCGTCGTAGATTTCTTGATCTCCGTTTTCGTCAATTGAAAACCACTCTAACTCGACTTCAGGAAATTTCATTTTCTCCTGAAGTTCTAAAATGAGTATCAACTCATCTAACGTTAGACTTTCATAAAACTCTTTATATTTTTTTATCAAATTTTCCATGATTTCTCCTTTAATTTTAAATTTATTACCAAATAGATTAATTAATGTTGTTCTCTTGTTTTGTATAGTTCAGAACACTGAGTGATAAACAGTGTGTTGGTTCTGTGTTGGTTCTGTATTCTTAAAGTATAAACTCTTTGTTGAGTGGAAATGTTGAGATGTTGGTGAAATGATTGTTGGTTCTGTATTGTGAAGAAATTGTTTGAGATGGAGTATGATAGAGTAGTGTTGGTTCTGTGTATAAGGGAAAAGAAGGTAGGCTTGTGTAAGGAAGATGAGAGAACCAAGTGAGAACCAACAGGTCAGAGAAAGTCTAAGAGAAAGAGAGTCTCTTTTGTTTCTCTTTCTGGTTAGACTATTGTTTGCAGTATGAGAGAGTTAGTGTGTGAATGGTTGTATGATTAAAAAAAAGAGAAACATTATAGTTTCTCTATAGCATTAGCTGATTTATCTAAAATCTTTGCTATCTGCTCTCTGAACAGAACCAAAAATGCTGTTATCACTATAGCTGTCCCTAAATACATTGTTAATCCTTTCTTTTTGATTTTTACTAAACAGATTAATTGATGGGGGGGGGTATGGTGTTCTTGACTGGCTGGATATATGGTATACTACCCCAATACTAATTTTTTAAAATAACGTAATTGCTGATAAGTCAAACCATGCTCAATTTTTGTGCTATTACACCAATACTAAATTTAATTAAACATATAATTGCTCTTAACAATAATTATACTACCCAAACACTAAATTTTGTAACTTGTTAAATTGTAATCATTTTTTTTATTTTTTTTAGTCACCACAATCCACACACTAAATTTTAATTTTTAGTAAATTGTTTTAAACTCTATTAGTCTTTAAACCACAACCATACTAATTTCACACTATAGCAATAAACTATTATCATTGATAGTAAGAACCAACAGTTAAATAACTAACAATACATGTGATTAAGAAAACCATTAAGCATTATATACATAGCATGTTGGTTCTAATGTAGAAGTTAAAAAAAAGAAAGGTGAGGCATGAGCCACGTTGGTTCTGTGTTATTCTGGCAGGGCGGGTAAAGGGTTTTAAGGGTAAGTATGTTTTTTGTATTCAAAGGACAAAATGAAAAAAAAACTATTAGCACTCATTTAGAACCAACGTGGTTAAGTAGTATTATTGCATATATTGTTTTACAGGTCAATAGTTTTGATATACTTTTTAGAGAAAAAAACATAATGTAATATTTGTGTAAAAAAATGATGATATAATCCGTATTAAAAAAATGATACGGAGGAAATGGAGATGGATAGGATGAAACACTTTCAGGAACTTACTTTTCTTGACTACATTTTTATATTCTTTTCAATATTCTTATCAGGCGTTGGTTCTTTTATAAGAAGAAAAAAAGACGGTATAGGTATTAAGAAGCTAATAATGTTTTTATGGATAGATATTATAGGGTCATTATCAGTTGGTGTACCAACATTTTTACTTGTTTATGGGTACACTGACAATATGGTTATAGGTGCTGGATTTGCATCTGTTCTTGGACATATGGGACCGAGAGGAATTTATTTTATGGAGCTTATAATTGCTGAGAAACTTAATTCACAGACTTTAAAAGACGCAATAAATAAACACTACAACAGTAAAGTTTTAAAAACAAAACAAGACGAAAATAAATAGAGAATATTCATGGAACATTTTATATACTTCGTTTATTACTCTTCACTATCAACAATAGTAAGCGTGACAATAGCTGTTTATATATTAAGGGATGACATATGATGTTTATTGTATTAAGTTATCTGATAATGGCAATATCAGTAATGTCATTTGCTATTTATTTAATATATCAAGAATCAAAAGAATGAAAGGATATTAAATGTTTATCTTTGGAAATACATCTAAAAAAAGATTAAATGGAGTTCATCCTGACCTTGTGTTGGTTCTAAATAAAGCAATAGAAGAATCAAAAGTTGATTTTGGGATTGCTTCAGGTGTTAGAACAGAAGAAGAGCAGAGAGAAAAATATGAGAAAGGACTGAGTGAGTTAGATGGATACAAAAGAAAATCGAAACATCAGATCCAAGAAGATGGATATGGTCATGCTGTTGATATCTATATTTGGGATGGAGAAAATAAGAGAGGTTACTTTAATTACACAAAAGAAAACGGATGGATGTGGTTAGAAGTTGGTAGAGCAATATTAAGAGCTTCAAGATTATTGGGAGTTGACATTACATGGGGATTAACATTTAATATAGGAAATGGGTATGATATAGGACATTTTGAATTGAAATAGAACCAAGTGGTTCTATTTGTTTAGTTCATCTTTTAAGTTTTTTGAAACCTTGAAGATGACAGATTTTGTTTTTGGAGTTTTTATAATCTCACCTGTTTGAAAGTTGTATCTTTTTCTTTCTTTTCTGGTGATTGGTTCTAACGATCCAAACTTTCTAATTTTTACGCTACTTCCTTTTTTTAGCGTTTCAACGATTACATCGATTGCTGTCTTAAGTGCTTCCTTTGCTTCAGAAATTGACAAATTTGTTCTCTCGCTTACTTTTCTTGTGAGTTGATCTAAGTTTAGACTGTTCATGTTTTTTCCTTTTGTATTGGTTTGTTACGATGATAATTATAAGTTAATTCATTTCTATTTGTCAAGAAAGTATGCTAAAATGCATTAAAAAAAGGAATTTATGTATGATAATTTCTGAAACAGAAGGAAAGTTAACTAAAGAAGAAGAAGAAAAAAGACAGCATCTCATTAAGGTTATAAAAAGAACCAAGAAGTCAGTAACATATAAAGACATAGAAGAAGCTCTTAATATTTTAAAAGACGGAAGATTTGATTTTACAGATGATGCACTGAATTATATACAAGTTTTAAAAGATAGTGGAAGAACAGGAACTGTGAAAAACTATTTTAAAGCTGTTAAATTTGTATCATATTTAATGATGGGATATAAAGTAACTGAGGCGTATCTTCTTATAAATCCTAATGTTGCAGATAGTTCAGATAAAGTTTTAGAGGTTATGGCAAGAAGATATAACACATCTAAAATGGTTTCAGAAATAAAAAAACTTGCAATAGTTCCTATGTGGTTGACACATTATCATATAGTGGATGACGCATTGAAAGTGCAGGTTGATTTAATGCACAATGCTAAAAGTGAGATGGTTAGACAAAAGGCAAGTGAGACTGTATTGAATTATTTAAAAAGACCAGAAGAAAACAAACTTGAAATAGATGTAACAGTTAAACAGGATGAATATACTAAATCGTTGGAGGAAGCCATCTATAAATTAGCAAAAGAGCAAAAAAAAGTACTTAGTGGTTCTGTAGAACCAAGCAAAGCTGAAGAGATAATAAACGTTGATATACTAAAAGTAGAAAATAAAGATGATATAATCGACTCTTAACAAAACAATAAAGGAGTTGTAATGGCTTGTAAAAAAGGAAAAGCTAAGAAAAAAGCAACAAAGAAAAGAAGTAGAAAGATGAAATAGTCTTTCTATTTTTACTTAATAAGGTTTACATATGAAAAAGAAAACAGTGACTGAATATTTAAGAGAAGTTGATTATTCGTTCAAAGGATATGAACCAAGTGATGATGCATTGGCATATGTAAACTTTATTAAACTTGTTAATGGTGGAGAGCTTGAGAATAGGACACCGTTGGTTCATTTAAAGATGCTTGATAACATATTCTCAAGATACCAAAGACATGCCATTATGTGTTTTAGAGGTTTTGGTAAAACTACATTAATAGCTGAGTATTTATTCTTATATATTGCTGTATTTGGAAAAATACCTAATTTTGGAGAAGTAAATGTTGCTTTGTATGTATCAGACTCATTAGAATCTGGAGCAAAGAACTTAAGAAAAAATATAGAATTTAGATACAACAACTCAGAATTTCTGCAGCAATTTATAATTAAAGCTAAATTCACAGATACTGAGCTTTATTTTAAAAATAAATCAGGAAAAGAGTTTGTTGTTAAGCTGTTTGGTTCTCAGCAAAATATTAGAGGACCACTTGCTCTTGATGAGATAATGTATATGGATGATAAAACCGTAACAATGAAAGAAGTTAATGTTGGAGACTATATATACATGCCAAATGGTAAAAAAACAAAAGTTATAGGAAAGTCTGAAATATTTAATGATGACATGTATGAGCTCGTTTTTAGCGATGGTAGAAAACTTAAAGTAAATAAAACACATATAAATGTTTTATGGAAATATAAAGACATAAGAAAAAGCGATAAAAATAAAAAAAGAATATTGGAAAAAATAAATATAACTACTGAAGAATTATTGACTAAAAAATTAAAAAATTCTCAAGGATATGTTTATAAAATACTCCCTACTGAGCCAGTTGAGTTCAGTGAGAAAAAATTAATATTAGACCCATATTTGCTTGGTTTATATCTTGGGGATGGTTCTTTTAATGAAAATAATTCAAGTCCAGTTATTTCTGGCTTAAAAGATGATTGTGATTTTTACTTCAATGAACTTAAAGATAAATACGATATAACAAAAAGCTATTTCAAAGAAAAATCTGGCACACATATGCTAAGGCTGACTTTTAAAAAAATTAATAAGCATTTTGAAAGTCTTAAATTAAGAGGTGTGAAAGGTGACTGTAAATTTATACCAAATGAATATATGTTTGGTTCAGTAAAACAAAGAAGAGAATTGTTGGCTGGTCTATTAGACACAGATGGTACAATCAGTAAGAATGGATATATTGAATATTCAACAATATCTAAAAAATTAGCAAACGATGTTGCTGAGTTAGCAAGAAGTATCGGTTATATAGTTTCAACAAGTGTTTTAAAGAATAGAAAAGGAAACAGGAAAGACTTGTATAGGTTGTATATAAGAGGAAAACTAAACCCATTCAAACTAAAAAGAAAAGCGGATATATTTAACAACTCAAAAAGACATACTTTGCTTGCTGTTAATCTTGTCGCAATAAATAAGATAGAAAAAGAACCAAGTCAGTGTATTCTTGTTGACGATGAATGTCATGAGTTTCTAACAACATCTTTTATACCTACGCATAACACAAAAGCTCTTGGAAAACGTCCTGAACTAGCAATATTGGATGACTTAATAGGTGATTTAGATGCAAATTCTCCAACAATATTAAGAAATATAGAGAACAATATATCTAAAGCAATAGATAAAGCATTGCATCCAAAAAAGAAAAAGATAATACTCATAGGAACTCCGTTTGGAGATAATGATCCTTTATGTAGAAGGGTTGAGTCTGGAACATGGAATGCTTCAGTGTATCCTGTATGTGAACAGTTTCCAACTGAAAAAGAAAACTTCAGAGGAGCTTGGGAAGATAGATTTCCATATGATGCTATTATTGATATGTACGAAGAGGCAAAGTCAATAGGACAGCTTGATTCTTTTTATCAAGAAATGATGTTACAGGTATTTAGTGACGATGAAAGATTAGTGAGAGACAGAGACATTCAAATTGTTTACGAAGAACCAAAAGATGAAAGAGCTGTATATTACATAACAACAGACTTTGCAACAAATGAGAAAGAATCATCTGATTATAGTGTTATATCTGTGTGGAAGTGTGTTGGTTCTAAAAAGATATTAGTTGATGGCATATGCAGGAAGCAGTTAATGGATCAAAATGTTAAAGATTTGTTTAGACTTGTTGAAGAGTATAATCCGTTACAGGTTGGTATTGAAACGTCTGGACAACAGGGTGGTTTTATTTCGTGGATACGTAAGGAAATGAATCGCTCTTCTATTTGGTTCAACATAAAAGAGGTTAAGTCTTTTAAAAACAAACTTCAAAGATTCCAGGTTGTGTTACCTGAAATAAAAGCTGGAAACATACTTTTTAGTGAGCTTATGCCTTATGAGCTAAAATCTGAATTAATGAATGAGCTCACAAAAGCAACAAGAACAGGGTTTAAGTCAAAACATGATGATGTGATAGACACTGTATCACAATTACAGTTTTTAGACATTATTGAGTCTGACGAAAATTACAGTGAAGAACACAATTCTAATGAAACATCATATAATCCATACATAAAACAATTATTTAACGATGAAGAACCAATGATTGAGGAGACATTTGATGGATATATCTAAATATAGAAAATACATAAGAAACTTATCAATAAGTGATGAAGACTTGGAAGATATGATTAAAGACATCATTGAGGATATAGCAAGAGATACAAAAATATTCAAAGACTATTTTGCATTTACATTATCTGAATGCGTGTCTGATTACAATATAAAATATTTATATGATGGATATAAACAGAACCAAAAAGAATATGAATTAGAGACAGTTTCACCAGTTTCTGATCCAGACTTGTTGGTTCAATTTATAAATTCTATATATGGTGAAAAATGTAACACTGTTTCATTAGTTAGTGAAACATATACAGAAGTAGAAACTGAACTTGAAAATAACACATTGCTTCACGTTAATCAAATAGTTGAAGTTAATAATAATCAAATAAAGAATCTTCTTGATGGAGACTTGCTGTATTTAAGAGAAAATTTTATAGTAACAATGGATACAGGCAAATTTAAACAGTTATATGTTGATACTGATTATCTTCCTGTGTTGTGTTCAGTTACAATAATTCCTGATTTAGATAAAATATCTGACAACACAGAAAGAATAATAAGGACAGCTATTATAAACGGAATAAAATATTTCTTGTCTGATACGTACTCAGATCCTAATGGTGCACAAGTCGGAAACATACTATACCAGAGATATTATTCATCTAAAAAACAATTATTGTACAACTATCCAGTTGATACATTTGTTATGCCTTATAAAAATGAAGAATGGAATATATGAAAGGAATAAAAGATGGCAAATCCATATGATGCTCTAAAACAATATATAGATGCTCAGCTTAACGCTATTAAGCCAGCTTTGCAAGAATTATTTGATTCTGTATCGATAACTAATCTAACAAATAACATTGACAAAGTAAAATCAGTTTCAGAAGCAATAGACTCTATAACTAAATTAGAGCCAAGCGTTGAATACATAGAGCAGGTTGGTTCTAAAATAAACGACATAGTAAATGTTAGCCAATATTTAGAAGATATAATAAATGTAAACATCAATAAAGATAATATTAATATTGTCAGTGATGACTTGATTAACGAAACAAGTAATATAAAAAACATTTCTCAAAATATAGACGAAGTAGTAAGTGTTGCGAAATCAATACAGGCTATATTAAATGTTAATGCAAAGTTACAAAGTATAGAAGATGTATCTACTGTGTTACCTGAAATAAAAGATTTATCTAAAGTATGGTCTGAAATAGCTCATGTTGCAGAGATAAAAGATAATGTTGTCAATGTTGATGCTAATAAATATAATATAACAAATGTATCTGATAATATGGATCATGTGGTTCATGTATCAGACGATATGTATAAAGTTAATTTTATTTACAGTAAATATATAGGAGAGTTTGATAAAGATCCAACTGAAAGAAGAGACGGTTCTGGACTTCAGGTTGGAGATTTTTACTATAACACTTATGAAAATGAATTAAGATTTTACACAACTGAAAATAATTGGGATGTTAGATTGAGCATTCTTAACATTTATACTAAAGGAGATATTGATCAAAACTTTTTAAACAAAACAACTTCTGATGATCAATCAATAGAATCAAATAATTTAACAATAAACCATAACTTAAAAGTATTAGAATCATTGTCAGCACCAGAAATAGATGTTATAAACGAAACAATTAATAACATTCAATCAGAGCTTGATAATACACAATCAGGAGCTGGACTTGGTTCCGATGGAAGATATACAGCCAATACATCCGCAAATTACATAGCTGATGCAACAAACCTTGCTGATGCAGACAATAAACTTGATACTCAAGTAAAATCTAACTATGATTCAATACAACAGGAAATCTCAGACAGAACCAATGCAGATGACACGTTACAGCAAAACATAGATAATGAAGTGAATAGAGCTAAGTCAGTTGAGGGAAACCTTGATGATTTAACAACTGAATATAATGATAACCTTGTTGGTTCTATAAATGAGGTAGTATCAAATTTAAGTGATGAAATAGACAGAGCAACAAATACTGAAAACGATATAAAAGAAGAACTTGACAATACTCAGTCTGGTGCAGGTCTTGCAGAAGATGGTACTTATATTACGAATTCTGATGCTAACTATATTTCTGAAGCTGTTTCTTTAGCTGACGCTGATAATAAATTAGATGCTCAAGTTAAAGTAAACGCTGACGCAATTGCTCAAGAAATTACAGATAGAACCAACGCTGACAATACACTTCAGGACAATATAGACGCTGAAACAAATAGGGCTAAATCAGTTGAGGGTGATCTATCAACATTATCAACAGAAAACAAAGACAATTTAGTCTCATCAATAAATGAAGTTGTAAATAACTTATCTGATGAGATTGATAGAGCAACAACAAGAGAAAATGATTTACAGACTGAAGTTGATAACATAGAATCTGGCTCTGGACTTAACGATGATGGAACATATACAGCAGATAGTAGCTCAAATTATATTTCTGATGCATCATCGTTAAAAGATGCAGATTCTAAATTAGATAACCAAATAAAAACAAATTATGATGATATACAAACAAGATTAGTTAAATCTAACAATTTATCAGATTTAACAGATATCGAACAAGCAAGAGCTAACATTGATGTATATAGCAAAGAAGAAGTTGATGCGAAAATAAACTATATAGACTTAAATGAATAAGGAGAGTAGATGCCTAAAATCTTAAAATTTAGAAGAGGAACAAATGAAGAGACACCAACAGATTTACAGGACGGTGAATTATTTATTGATAAAGATAACAACGAAGTTGTTGTAGGGAATGATAGTGCTGTTGGTTCTAAATTCAAAGTTGAGAATATTGAAAAATCAAGAGCAATGACTGAAACAGAGTACAGAGCTTTACAAGAGATGAGAAAAAAACAATATGCAGGTAGTGGTTTTGTAGATGTTAGCAAGAAATACTTTAGACTATTTTACATAAACGACGGTGGTCTAGCTGTTTGGAAGAAAAATGATCCATATTTTGGTAAGGATAATTTACAAGGATCAGCTTTATATCTTGGCGATGAAACAAATCCAAATTACGAAAAACCCGTATACAATGTTAATGGAAGTTTGATAAAGTTAGCTCCTAACGGTAGATATTTTGGAGAAATAAGACTCCCAGAACCACCTACATCTAAAGCTACTATAACAGATAGCACTAATCTACCTGTAGATATGAAACAGGGAGACCTCGTTATTTTAAAAGATTTAGATAGAGAGTTAGTAGTTAATGGCGATTTTAGTGATAATGATATCAGTATGTTTGTGCAAGATACTGGAGGTCAATTAGTTATAGAATATGATGAAGAAAATGAAAGATTAAAGATAACAAGAGATAGTAATGATTATAATCATGATGTCTATCAATATTTAGAACTTATAAACGGTGTAAAATATGAAGTTAATCCTGGAGATTTTGACCCAGAAAAAGTAGTTATAATTATTACTGAAAATGGAAGCAACAGTTTATATATGAATGAACCAAATAAAGTTTATTATTATACGCCCACAACAAGTAATTATAGAATAATTATAAGAGCTCTTGATGGAGTCACTGGAACATATTATTGGGACAACATCTCTATTAAACAAGTTTCAGAACAACCTATTGTAGCTCTACAAGATATAACAGCAGGTTCTGACGTTTATGAAAATTCTACAATATTTGAAGCAAGAGATTATATTTCTAGACAAGACTTAGTGTTCTTGGAATATTGGGAAGAAGATATCTCTGAAAAAGATTTCGTATATCCATATGGTAACGTACAATATAGAGGTGGTGACGTAGATGGATTAACTGGTATAACTGAAGGTACATTTGAAGGAGCTGATACTTACTCAAGATTTGGTGTATGGCAAGAACCAGGTGAATTAATAGGTAAGGGTTATGTATGGAGTAACTTAACAGATGAACAAAAAGTAATTTTAGCTAACAATCCAGACCATAATATCTTTTTAAGTAAAGATGGTAGATGGATACAGGGCAGATATAGAATAAGAGTAGTTAAAGGTCTAGGTAATGAATGGTTTACACCGTTTTATTTAAGATTACAATATGATAATGAACATAGAGTGGTACCTTGTGGTAAACAAATATATAATATTGAGTTCGGTTTGCCAACAGTAGTTGGTTTATATACTGGTGTCCCTATAGGAGAAGCTGATACTAGTTTGGGTGATTATGGAAACGAAAGTGGGTTAGGGAGTCTGATAGCAACATCTTATAATGGAACTACATATGTTAAAAATGATATGTTTGGATATGACGGTAATTGTTACGCTCTTCCAATAGCTCTAGTACAAAGACGTAATGACGGTATCTTTAATAAAATCCTAAACCCAGAAGGTACTGCAGTAGCTTATGACAAAGATAACGATAGAACATTAGAATTTGGAGAATATGCATTAACTACAGACTTTGTAACATCTTTAGAAGACTGTTTTGATATTAGTAAAATAGCTGCTACTACAGCCGATGGAAACGTAGTACCTGCAGATGATAGCAGTGCAGTAAATAGAAGCGGTTACATCGCATCAGGTATGAACGGTCATGAAGCTGGACTATATGCAGATGAGATCAATGAGATGGATGTAGAAGATCTCAGAATGGATGCTAAGAAAAAACCTCTAGCTGAAATCTTAGAAGAAGAAAGAAATAAAGATATATCTGGAGAAAGAAGAGGTAAAGAAAAATCTACAGGTATATTAACAGTAAAAGCAATTACAACATATAATGGTGTTTACGGGTTTACGGCATTTGACACACAAACAATGCTGAATAACGGTATTATACAAGATAGGTATGGAAATAGTATTAGCTTAGCTACAGTTGTATATTACCAATATCCTGTTGTGGGATATGGTTTAATAAAAGGTACATTATATAGATTGGAAAAATGGATCAATCAGTACCATGTAAGAGTTACTAAAAATTTAGGAAATGGTTGGGTAGATGGCAGCTGGACTGAACTGCATAATTATACTGGTGAATGGTTGTTTATTCCTGCAAGAAGTAATTTGTTAGAAGATTGGAATGGAAATAAATTAGAAAAAACATATACATTTAATAATGCATATATTCAAACAGATATTTTAGGAGATCCAAGACCATTAAAAGACAGAGTACAATATACTACTGCATCTGGGGATGATCAAACAGCTACTATTAATAAAAATACATATGTATTAGCAGATGGTACTTACTATAGATCATTAGTAGATAGAGGAGACATTACTATAGATCCAGATACTGAGGATTATAGCAATACTGATAACTGGGTAAACTTAGGCACTGATGGAAACATAGGAAGCTATCCTCAAGAATGGTTAGATAATGGATTTGCTGGTGCTCCATTGATAGTTGGAGAGGAAGGTGAGAGTTTACTACCTGTTGATCTTATTATAGATGATGAAAGAAGTCCTTATAAATTAACAAAAAAAGTAGTAAAAATACAAAAAGTTTATGTCTATAATAATAGTAGTAAATTTATTGAATTCATTAATGATGGTTCTGCAGGGCGTAATAAATATACTTGGGGACTAAATTCAGTAACTAATGAAATAAAAATAAACATTACAGATTCTTACTTAGATTTAGGTTACTCCTCTGAACAAGAAATGTTAGACTTAATGAAAGTAGTAGTAATATATGAAACAAAAGCTAATTTTATGGAGTTAGCTTATAACTATGATGTACTAACATATAGTAATAAAGTAATTTGTATAAATAGTAGATTATATAATAAAGGAACATTTACTTGTTCTAATTTAATTTCAAAAGTTTCTGTTAACGATGCTTCAGGCGGTACCGCGATGATATCTAACTCCATATTAGTAAATCCTAATATGTTTATTCGTTTTGATAATGGGACATGGTATGGTGATGACCCAGTTCATGGAGAGTTTAATAAAATGGTAACAGCATATAATCCTGCTGTTAAATTCTTTAACTATCTAATACAACAAAACAACAGGCTATACTTACAATATGTATTTAAAGAACTTAAGTATGATACTAATTCAAGTACTTGGGGAGACGATAACAAATTCCAAATTGTAGATAAAGTATCTACAGTAACTGACTTAAATGGAAACACTGTCCTTTATGGACAAAAAAGAGTAGCATTACCATATTTCTACACAGGAGAGTAATATGAAAGATTATAAAACAAAAGAGGATCTTAATTTAGTAATCAGTCTTGATAAACCTGAGATGGTTATCAGGATCTTTTTTGAGAAGTACAAACAAGGTTTAGCTTTTAATGAGTTTGTTGGTTCTTTGAAAGATAAATACAATGAGTTGTATGGTTCTTGTGAGGATTGTTATGAATATATCAGAACCAATGATGAGATTGATCCTGTTAGTGGTTCTGTTGTAACAACATACATTTTTGATGAGTCTTTGTATGAAGACGGAGAGCTTATAGATGACGTCAAAGAGGCTATCAAAGAAGGAAGAATAAAACCTTCTTTTGAATTTTATAAGAACCAACAGATTGAGCAATACAAAGATATAACAGTAACAGATGATGATTTCAAAGAGTTTTATTCACAATACGCTATTGATAAGCTAAATAAACAAAGAGATGAAGAACTTAAAAGTATAGTAGTATATGTTGATGATATTCCACTCAATGGAGATGAATTATCACAAACAAGGATGAGCAGAGCTATATCTGTTATGGCAGATGATGATTCAATTTTATGGATATGTGCTGATAATAAACTAAGAGATCTTACTAAAAATGAATTAATAACTGCATTAAGACTGTCTGGTGAAAAACAAACAGAAATATGGGCAAGATATAAGGAGTTAAAAGATGAATGGAGGTAGATTAACTATAGCTTTTTATAAAGCAAAAAATAATAAGAACGCAACTTTTATTGATAAAGTAATAGCATGGTGGACAAATGGTGATTACAGTCATGTTGAATTGATAATTGATGACAGCATGTATTCAACATCTCCACGTGATGGAAAAGTTAGAGCCAAAAAACATACACCAGATAATAATTGGGATTATATAAATATTGATAATATTAATACAGATGTTGTATTTGATTTCTTTATGATGACTCAAGATAAGAAATACGATTGGTTAGGGATATTTGGATTTGTTATTCCCACTAAAGATAGAACCAACCATTGGTTCTGTAGTGAATGGGTTAGTAACGCATTAAAGATTAGTGGATGTAAAAAACTATTTACAAAAAACCCAAGTAAATTAAGCCCTAATGATCTGTACAAAATACTAACACAAGGAGAATAAAATGATTGAGAAAATACTTAGACTAATGAATGATTTTATTGAAACAGACAAACTTAGACATTCGTTTTATGGGTCTGTTATCTTTATTATGTTCAGTTTTATAACGTCATTTTTTATTACTGGAATTAATACGTTTATACTATCATTAATATTTACATTGATTGTTGCAACATTAAAAGAAATGTATGATTCAAGACATTCAGATATACACACACAAGATGTGAAAGATGTTTTATTTACAGTGTTGGTTCCATTGTTGTTTACGCTACTTGCGACATGCGTAATGTATGAAGGGTAAAACATATGGATAAATATATAAACACTTTTATATACTTAATAACTTTAGTTCTTATAGTTGAATTATATACTGAAAAAACGAAAAATATTGAACTAAAAAATGAGATTTCATTACTAAAATCTGAAATAGTTTTAGAAAAAAACACAAATGATATTTCTAATTTTGAAAACAATCAAAGTATATTGCTAATTAAAGCAAAACAGAAAAAGGAAAATAATGAGATTAACTATTCAAACACTGTTGGTTCTCATATTATTGTTATTCCTTAGTGGATGTTGTGAAACAAAATATGTATATGTTAAAACAAATTGTCCAAAACTTAAAACATATAAAGTAAAAGAGTATAATAGCTCAAAACTTATATTACACTATAAGGTTATAGATGAAAAAAACAATTCAGATAGATGAAAAAGATTTTAAAAAATTAATAGACAAAATAAATGAATTAGAAAACGAAATAGACGAATTAAGAAAAGCTAACGCTTTTTTAAATAATCAAATAGAAGAGTACAATAAAAAGTTCGCAAAAAAGGATAAATAATGGCATATGATATTGATCAGGTCACATCAACTTTTAATTCACTAACTGAACAAATAAAAAACCAACTTAATGAACAGTTTGAGTTGGGAAGAATAAAAGGTACTGATTATGCAAATGTTTATAGCAGTTTAATGAATACAGCATTGCAATTATCATTTGAAACACCAATCAAGGAAGCACAAGTTGAGCAAATTAAAAAACAAACGTCCATAATGAATAGATAAAAGGATTTCATATGATAGTTTTAGAGAACTCTACAGATTACGGATTAGAGCTAACAATCAAAGACATAAACAATAATGTAGTTGATCTGTCTTCTTTTGATTCAGATAATTCATACTGTTATATTGTATCAAACGATAACACTGTAAAGAAAGATATGGCTATCTCTATTGAAGAACCAACGAATGGTGTTATAAAAATAACATTAACTGAACAGACCATTGGTTCTAATAATATAAATGAGAATATTCTATCTATTGATGATAAAAAGATTTACAGAATAGTTTTAAAAATAAAAACAGACTCAGATGCAATTTACTCAACAATAGATAATGTTGTAATTAGGGGGTAATATTGAACGCAAACAACACTTCTATTTCTGTTGACGAGAAGTATAAAATAGTTATAAATGAATCATTTGTAATAACAGCCAAAATAGAAAATATAATAAATTCAATTAATGCATTAAAAGAATATATAGATTCTTCTATAGAATCCAACTTTGATTTAACTGATATAGAAAACAAATATACATCACTTGAGAATACATATAAAGATTTACAAGATGCAATATCTATTCTTGATAATGGAATATCTGAACTTAAAAAAACTTATGAAGATTACACATCGTCAATGAGCATTACAATAGACTCTTTAAAATCATCGATAGATGAGAACCAATCAACAATAACATCAATAAAAGAAACTTACGTTGATAAAGATTCTGCATCAGCAATAAGCATTGATGCTGTAAATTCAAAATATAATTCTTTTGTATCTTATGCTACTGAGTTACATAAAACGTATTCAACTGAGCTATCATCAGTGTCAGAAGAAATAGAAGACATAAAATCAACAATAGATGATCCAGATTCTGGTTTAAATGTTACATCTGAATATTTATCATCAATTTATACTGAAGTTGGTTTCTCAGAAGAATATGATGAAGATGGAAACTTAATTAAGACTGGTACTGGCATAGTAAAAACTGTAGAAGATTTAACAGTCAGAACCAACGATGCTGAATCAAACATAGAAAACTTACAAGAAGTTACATCGACTCACACTGAACAGATTTCAACACTTACAACAACTGTTAATAATAACACAACAACAATTTCTGAAGTAAAATCAATTACTGATAATATAGCAACAGCATCAGTGTTAATAACTGACGATAATGGCTACATTACTGGGTATAAAGCAGTTGGTTCTACTGATGAAAGTTCGTTTGACATTTATGCTTCAAAATTTTCTGTTACTGACGGATCTACAAACTTTACTCCGTTTCTAATAGACGGATCAAATATATATTTTAACGGTAAAGTAAACTTTTCAAACATTGACACTGGAACCAACGGAGAAATATTAACAACCGCAACTACAATATCAGGAGACCAAATAAGAACAGGTGTAATATATGGTGGAGGAGATGGAACTCCTGATGATTACAAGATGATGATAAACTTAACTGATGGATATATTTATATAAAATAACAAATAAAAAAGGATTAATATGGCTACAAAAGAAATTTCATCAAAACAATATGTGGATTACAATATAAACGACATAAATATATCAAACACATTTAAAGAACTAATGCTTACAGCTGTTGGTTCTGAATCAGCATTATCAATAGCTGTCGATAAAGTTAAAACACTTAAAGCAGAAGGATACTTAACTGAAGAAGAAATGGCTTCAATAATCTCAAAACTTTTTCAAGAAACAATACCTTCAGTTACTCAAAATGCAATGAATATGGCATATCAAATTGAAGTACAAAACAGAAATGGAAAATATGAGATTAATAAACTAATTGAAGACACATTACTAACATCTGAACAAAGAGATTTGACAGTTGCTCAAAATATAAGTACGGTAGCTGGTTCTGAAGTTAACGAGAACCAAGCAAAAGAGATACAAAGAAAATCAGCATCAGAATTATGGTTGTCAATAGGTAAACTTGTAAAAGAATACAATCTAACATCAGTACCTACTGACCTTAATACTATATTACCTGCATCATCGTTTGGTTCTGACTCAATTCCTGATGTTCAAAAAGCTAAAATCCTAAAAGATATAGATCTTGAAACTAAACAAATTGAAAAACTATCAAAAGATATAGAAGTTGAAACAGCTAATATTACAAATATTTCAGCCAATACTGATTTAATAAACGCAAAAATTGATAAAGAATATGGAGAAAACGGACTTGTTTACTACCAAACACTTCACACTCAAAGACAAATAGAAGCATTTGATGATAATGCTGTACAACACGCTGTTAATGCTTCTTCAACATTTATGTCTATGCTAATTTCTAACGGAGATTATAGTCTCATAACTCAAGAACAAGCAGACGCTTGGAACACTGGAATTGAATATTTAATCAATAAAGGAAATTCTTAATAATGTATTTGGAAGTCGATTTTCTTTCTCCTTCTTTATCATTGTATGCTACAAAAAATAATTTTAAAAAAACAATATTAAACAAATATCCAACTACAACTATTGACGGTATTAAGGTATTTGATAAGTTATATTTCTACGGAAAAGATGACAGTTATTACAATACATATGAAGATGTATTAAAAATATTCGGAGTATATGATTTTCATAATCAGAAACAAGATAAGCATCTTAAAAGTGCATGGTTGTTTAACTCGTTATACACAGATTCGATAGAAAACTTTAAACTTGATTCTGATTATGATTATCACGAGCAAATAAACGGTGATAAACTACATACTACATATTCTATTTTTTATACTAAATATACAGAATATGACTATTTACAGGAAGCAAACGTTACAAAAACAAAAACTCAATACATATATGGAATGACACCAAATGATTTTATGTATAAAACATCATTATTTTTATCAATAATAGATTATAAAACAAATAGCGTTAATAATAATTTTAAAAAACTTAACACAATTAAGAACCAAGTGAGCAATAGAGAGAATGTTAATGTTTTCACAAAAATAACAACATATACGCACATATATGAATTAAAAGAATATTCAAACGATTATTTCTCAATAGATAACCAGTTAGATGGTTCTTATATATTTAAACTAACATCAGAAGGAGTTAATTTAATAAACGATTATTTTAATGAGCTTAAAAACAATATAGGTGATGTTCTATTTATAAATAAATATATAGAGTTATTTTTAACAAATGTATCAGTATCATTATATAAAGAAGATAATGTATCAGATGTTTTTCTTATAAAAGAAGATACAACAGGATTAACAAAAGAAATAAATGTATATATAAAATATAATGAAGCAGAAGAGCTTGATATAGTTACATTCTATGAGTTGTTTCAAAAAACAATCAAATATGATTATTCAAAAAAGAAAGCAAGTTTTTTTGAAAGTTTTATAACTTTTGTAATAATATGTTTTGCTTTATTTTCATCAAGTGGAACAGCTACATTCTTAGGAACAACAATACTATCTGCGTTTGTTATAAACTTGTCATTGGCTCTTACAATCATATACGTAATAAACAGAATAGGTGTGTGGGTAAAAGACAACAACATGAGATACTTTCTTGGAAACTCAATAAACATACTTGTTGAAATTGATCAAGTGTTCTCAAAATTTGCAATGTTTGAGTCACTTGTTGGTTCTATCACAACAACATCAGCCACAAATGCAACAGCAAATAAGAGCATATTGGTTTCGTTTAATAGCGTGTTAAAATATGTAAACGTATTCTCAGATTACTATTTCAAAAGAACCAACGAAGCCAAACAAAACAAGATTGAAGAGTATTCAAAAGAGCTTTATGATTTAGAGCAGAAACTCACAACAATAGATAAGCAATATGAGATTATTGAAAAAATAGACATAAACTACGATCAAGAGCTATCTGAGAAACTACAAGCCAATATGTATAATTATACACAAGGTTTAATAGACAGCTACACAAGGATGTATTGATGAGTGTATTTATAGGAGAAAATAGCAATGGTGAAAAAATAGTTCATATTACTGCTGATGAGTATGATTTAGACACAGTTATGAATAAAATAACTCCAACAACAATATTTCATAGTTCGTTAAAGAATATACACGAAGTAATAAAGTTTACATATAACTTCACAAAAGATGATTTAAAATATAATGGATGCTATTCTGATGATAAATATCAATATAATATTGCAGTTCCTATCAATGAAGATTCACTACTTGGTTCTCCAGCTGATTGGCTCTCTGGAGGAAATAAGTTTTATATAAAGATTTCAATAGAAGCAGATCTTACAGAAGATGATATAGATAATATAGCATCAGTTATGTCAAATAAAGATTCAAAAGATATAAACGTTTGGGCATTATTTTATTATGAAGAAGAGGACGGAGATGTTACTTATTGTTCAGATCCTGATGGATTTATAAGAAATAATGTCTTCTTTGGAAGAAGAAGAGGAAAATTCCAAGAGATTTATACATCAATGTTTGATTTAAAAATGGAATCTGAAGATGATCAATTTATTTCGGCATCAGTACCATATTGTTTCACAGACGCTGAAACATTATGTGACTCAACAATAATATCACACACATATACAGATGAATGTAAATATTTAATACTTAGAGGTTTTACGCAAGACTATATAACACTAACATTGTTTCACATATTTTTAACAAAATCATTAGATGCAAACATCACTGTTGATATAGGTTTTCTTAATATCATAACAAATGATGAAATAATAATACAAGATAATAATATTGATTTAAAAACATCTGAAATAGAAATCTCATCTGATAAATTTAACATAATTGACGAAGATGGTAATGAGATAATAATGTATAGAGATAAGTATTTAACAAAATCTACTGACTGTGTTGAGATAAATAATTATGTAAAAAACATAACATCAAATTCTCAAGGAACTTGGCTATATGAAATTCCAAGCATTTTAAATCCATACTACAACAATCCTACTATTTTTTTTACATCTGAATACTTAAATATAAACCCATTTTTTGTATCTAAATATGGTAATAATTTTTTTTCAATATCAGATAGAACTTTAAGTGTATATAATGATGATTATTCATATGAATTATTAATATGTGGGAAACTATATCAATTAATTGATTTTAATGATAATGCAGACAATATTGAGCTTGATCTATATAATAACAGACTTAGGTTAACAATTGGAACAAGTTTACTTGACTATTTTAACGGAAGTAAAAATAAGAATTGTATTGTCTCAAAAGCAACTGATATATATGAATACACTATACCTGATTACGAAACTCCAGATTACGATCATAAAGTGACGATACTAAATTTTGGCTCTACGTACATATGGTACGGCACTGATGATTATGGAGATATTATTGATATTGGATATGTTGACAATGTAGAGCTAACTAATATTTCAAATGATGATTTTAATTCATTTTTTATTGCAGTATCTCTATTTGATGGAAATGGAAGCTATCATGGTTATGGTGATCTTGGTGATATATCATCATCAAAGTATGTGAAAATATTATCAATGGAGCATAATAAATCTTTATATGCTAAATTTGAGAAGAATGATGATGGTACTTACAAAATATATTTTTCTTTAATATTCAAATATTCATTTTTCTCAACAAATAGCAATTTAACAAAAGATGATATATATGAAAATATATCAGGTTATAAAATAAAATTCATGTTGTTATAATCTCAATAAAAAAGGAATAAAAAATGGATGAGAGAAAGATATTAAGTTCATTGAAGAATGATTTTCAAGAAGCTCAAAAACTAAGATTTCAATTAGATGATTATATAAACACAATGAGAAAAATTTACAAAGGTGAGAATCTACCTAAAAATAAACGTGGTTCTAACTTTATTTCGAAAGAAGTTAGGAAGCAAGTTAAATGGTTTAAATCTCAAGCTAAAAACCCATTCGTGTCAAATGATGAAATAGTCACATTGCAACCAACTTTATCTTCAAAGAACCACAATCATAGACTATTTGCAGAACAGACTGAAAAATTGGTTAATTATCATTTCACTAAGAAATTCGATAGATATAATTTTATAGACAAATTACTCCATGTATTAGCTGTTGAGGGTACTGTTGTAATAAGAACAGGATGGGAATACAAAGGCATAGTAAAAGAAGTAGAAGAAACTGTCTATGAAATAGAACCAAGCACTGGTCAACAAATACCAGTTGGTTCTGTTATTGTCGAAAAAGAAATTCCTTTGGTTAACAAACCAACAGCAACAATATGTAAAAATGAAGATATTTTTATAGATCCAACAGCATTTGACAACAAGGAAATTCAGTTTATTATTCACAGAAGAGAAGTTAGACTTGATGAATTGAAAAAGGCTGGAATATATAAAAACATTGATAAAGTTGAAAAAGATCTAATGGTCGAAGAGACAGCAAAAGAAATATTAGTCGAACCATACAGAATGGAAGTGAACAAAACACTAATGTATAACTTGGAGGACAATCTAAGAAAAAAAATATACATGTATGAATACTGGGGTTGGTTCGATATTGATGATGACGGTGAAACAGAACCTATAGTATGCTGTTGGATAGGTGACACAATAGTAAGACTTGAAGAAAATCCTTATCCAGATAAATCAATACCTTACATCATCTCTCAGTTTGAGCAAGAACCTTACTCAATTCAAGGTGTTGCATTAGCTGATATATTAGAAGAATATCAGAGGATTAAGACTGGAATAATGAGAGGGATCTTTGATAACTTAGCTCAATCAAACCATACACAGAAAGGTGTTCAAAAAGGGAATTTAGACCCTGTAAACTTAAATAGATTTCTTAATGGTGAAAACTTTGAATTCAATATTAGTCCAAATGCGTTTTATCAAGGTCAGTACAACAGAATACCTCCTGAAGTATTTAAAGTTTTACAAGATATAGACATTGAAAAGCAAATGAACACAGGCATTATGCCTATGCAAGGAGGACAAGGATTTGAAGCTATATATGGTTCTCAGGCTGGTAAATCAGGAGCGTTAAATTCACTTATGTTGTTAGAGCTTGATATGGTTACAAATATAGCTGAAAACGCTATTAAACCGTTAATAAAAAAATGGATTTATTATATGTATGAATTTTTAGAACCAACCGAAATAGAGGCTATAACTAATATGCCGTATGTAGAAAATGATAAAGAGGATATACCAAACTATCTTGATGATTTCACGATAGATATTTCTACTCAGTATACAAATGAAGCTAAAGCATCAGAATTAGCTTTCTTAATGCAGACATTAGGAAACACTATTCCGTTTGATATGACTAAAGTTATATTGTCAAAAATAGCTAAACTAAAAGGTATGCCAGACTTAGCTCAAAATATAGAGAATTATGAACCTCAACCAGATCCTGTTCAACAGCAGTTGGTTCAAATTGAATTGCAAAAGAAAATGCTTGAGCTTGAATACATGAAAGCACAAATACAAGCAGAGATGGGTAAAGCACAAGCTGATGTGGTTCTAAAACAGGCTAAAGCTAAAGAGGCTGAGGCTAAAGCAACACAAACAGGACTTAAAACTATAAAAGAAAAATATGGAGTTGACATTAAACAAAAAATGCAGGAACTTCAATTTAAGAACCAGCTTGATATGCAAAAACTGATGGCTCAGGCTCAAGCTAAAGAAATGAGTCAGATTCCATCAGGACAAGGTATTAAGCAAAATCCACAAGAACCGATAAATCCTCTTGCTACAGGACTAAAAGACACACTTTAGTCTTGCTTTTTTCACTTTCCTTATTATATAATCATCACGTAAAAACAATTCAAATAAAAAGGAGCTTTTATGAATCCAAACTACTTGGTTCAAAAAGAAGAAGAAATAAACGAAAAAGAAAGACTTAAGATTGCTATTGATAATCTTGATAAGAATGAAGATTTCAAATATATAGTTGATTATTACACAAGAAAATCATTGTTGGAAGATGTGGAAAATGCTTATATGTTTCCAGATGATAGAGGAGCATATTTTGAAAGACTGATTGTTAAGCAAGGCTTTAAAGCGTTTCTTGATGACATCAGAAGATTTAATCCTGAAGCATCAAGACAGGCATTAAATGAACTTAAAGGAGAATAATAATGGCTGAAGAAATTAATGTAATGTATGACGTTGAAGAGGAACTTAAACAAGCTGAAGATGAATTAAGCAAAAACAATGATGAAAAAGAGTTTAATGAGAATGATGAAAAGCAAGATGATACAGATGATGTTGAAAACAGTGATGACGTTGACTCTAATGATGATGAGCCTGAAGAAGACGACGATGAAAGTGAAGATGAAAATGATGATGACGAAAATGTAGAAGATGATGATGGTGAAGATATTAAAGAAAATGATGAAGACAATACTGACCAAAATGAAAAAATAGTTATAAACACTGGAGACACATCAATCGAAGTTGGTTCTAAAGAAGAATTGGTAAAACTTGCTGAAAAATCTTTAAAAACAAAAACATTATTTGATAAATACAAAGATGATATTGCGATAATTGAGGGGTTGAAAGAGAATGGAATCGAAGAAGAAGATCTGTATTTATTGGCTGAAGCTAAAAAAGGAAATAAGAATGCAATAGCAAAACTTATTGCAAAAGCAAATATTGATCCTTTAGATATAGACCCTGAAGAAGCTAAAGATTATAAACCTAACGAAGTAAAAGCAAATATGGATTATATACATTCTAAAACAATTCTTGAAGAGATCCAACAAGATGAGGAAGTGTATAAGAAGTTTAACAACCTTGTCATGAAAGACTTTGATGACGAATCAAGACAAATTGTGTTTAAAAACTCTGAAAACCTTGAGGCTGTTGCTTCAATTATCAAATCAGGAGTAATTGATGCAATTTTGCCTAAATACACAAAATACAAACTTGTAGATGATAAAAAACCTATTGAGGCACTAATAAGTGCGTATGAAGATTATAAAAAAGAACTCGAAACAAAAAAGACTGAAGTAAAAACAAAAGTTGAAAAAGAAAGTAAGCAAAAAGCCATAAAAAGAAAAAAAGCAAGTGAAGGTGTTAAACCTAAAAAAACAACTTCAAAAAACTCTGCAAAACCTGATTTTGCAACTATGTCTGAAGAAGACTTCGAAAAATACTACAATAACCTCGTAAATGGTTCAGTTACGGTATTTTAACCGTAATTGATACAGAACCAACTCTTGGTTCTAACCATTAATATAAACAAACACAAGGAGAAATAAATGGCTGTTTATGTATACAACAGTGGGGATTCTACTCAAGGTAAACAGGTACAAGACTTCTTTCTAACAAGAACTGCTCTTAGAAGGCTTGACCAAGTATTTAACTTTGCTAAATTCGCAACTAAAAAAGAAACTTTTAAACAACACAGTGGTGAAGTTTTTAAAGCTAACGCATACTACTGGAGTATCTTTAGAGAGGTTGTTGATGCTAACGGAAACTATACAGGTGCAAACGGTGGATATATAGCTGAAAGAGATTTAAAAGAAATTGAAGACAAACTTAACTCTATGCAACTTGCTAATGAGGGTGTTACAGACAAATCAAGCATTTTCCAACTTGGAACATTCAGAAAGGTAACTTTCCAAACAAGCATTAAAAAATATGCTGGTATTGTTGAGCTTACTGAAGATGTTGAAACTTATAGTGAAGATCCTGTAAGAGCGCTTACTATTGAAGATGTTACTCTTCAAATGAACGATGCTTACAATAGTCTTATTATGACTGACATATTAAACAACAACTTTAAAGTGTACGGTGGTGATGCAACATCAAGAGATGAACTTGGTGGTTCTGATGATACGTTGTCAAGAAATTATGCCTTAACTGAAGTTTTAACTGTTCAGGTTTACAATCAGCTTGTTAAAAATAAAGCAAAACCTATGGCTGAAATTATTGCTGGTACAAACAAGATTGGAACAAAACCTATTCCTCAAGCGTTCTATGTAATTGTTGGTGCTGATATTTACGGAGCATTAATTAACAAAGAGCTTTACCCAGAATTTACTTCTGTTGAAGAGTATGCAGATCCAAGTGTTAGACTTCAAATGGAAGGACTTGAAGAAATCGGTAGACTTGGAAGATTTAGAATCTGCTATTCTGAAACACTTGGTAACTACAAAGCTCAAGGTGCATTAGTCGGTGGAGACGGTGCTAATCCTTCAAACTATTGCCATAGTGACACAGATGCTGAAGGAAAATACAGATACAATGTGTATCCAGCAATTGTTATGACTAGAGATGCTATTGCAACAGTAGGTTTACAAGGTAAAACACAGCAGCAGATCTACACAAGATGGCCTGATGTAATTGACAATGGTAACCCTATCGGTGAAAGAGGTTATGTAGCGTTCAAATTCAGATACGCTTCTATAATTACTAAACCTGAAGCTCTTGCTGTAATGGAAGTTACTTGTCCGATTCCTAACTAATAATTAGAACCAACCACCTCTTGGTTCTTTCTTTTCCATTAATAATCGCTTGAAACTTGTTGTTATTTTTAGCTACAATGCAAATAAAAAAGGAGGACTTATGTCTGAAGAAATTAAACAAGAAAAAACTCTTGAAGAAATGACATTCCAAGAACTTAAAAAGAAAGCTAAAGAACTCAAAATTGAAGTAGTAAAAGGAGACAACAAAGAAGTACTGATTGAAAAGATTAAAGCATACTTATCAAACATGTCTTCTAATATAGGTAGATTAGTTGGTGTTAGGAAAAAGATGGCAAAAAAAAGAAAAGTTATAGTTACAAAACTAAACCCAGAGGATATGACAGAATCAACTATTGTGACAATATTAAATGCCACAGGACCTTATCAACAACCTGTAATTTTTAATACTCCTATGGAACTACCTGAACCTGTTATTAAATATTTAAAAAATGCAGAATACCAAGCATTTAGAAGAGTTAAAGATCCGCTTCTTGGAATGAAGGATGTTCCATATAGAGCCAAAGCATATAATGTGCAAGAGGTTGATTAGTAAAAGGATATAAAATGTCACTACAAAACTTAAATATAGACTTATCAAAACTATTATCAGATGAGATAAATAAAGACGACAATATGTCTCTTTCCTCTTTTAAACAATTAGATAACTCAATGATGAAAGACAACTCAATCAGTTTTATACCTAATTCACCTGTGCAGAACCAACAGATGCCACTTGGTTCTTTTAAACAACAGGACTATGAATTATCTAAAATATTTGGATCAAATAATAATTTGATTAATCCAGAAAAAGGTCTAAATACAGTAGATTTAGCTCCAAAAATAACAAAAATACCTGGAGTTGGTTACTCTGTATCTTTTAGTAAATCATATATAGATAGTCTTGATGAAGAAACAAGGAATAAGCTAATAAGTGAGTTTGGGTTAAAGCCTACAGATAATGGAGAATATGCTGGTTTTAAAGATGCTTCATGGATGGAGAAGAACCAAAACCTTCTTGGCGGTATTTCATTTGGTATGAATGCATTATCTACTGGTATGAGTTTGTACAATTCATTTAAACAGTCTAAAGCTCTCGATAAATACATTACTGCTCTTAAAGAACAAATAAAAGAAGCTAAAGAAGAGTATAACTACAGAAAAGAAGGAAGAGAACATTTAAAAAACGTTCTTTCCTAATTCTCTTGTTTTCCTACATAATATAATACAACTTCATATTCCTTATATATTGTTTGATAAAATACCTTAATTACTTAACTGCTATAAATAAAAGGAATTAATAATGAGTAAAAAAGATCTACCAGCTTTTCAAATAGATATTCCGTCATCAGTAATAGATGGTGATTATGCTAAAGATGCAATCGTTGGTTCTAACTCAATGATGAACCAAATTGCAAACTCAGACAATTTCTACAAAGAAACACAAAAAGCATATGCAACTAACTTAATGAATAAAGCTATACAGAACCAACACGAAAATGAAATTGAAACTAAACTAAATCAAAATCTACAAGATGACTTTTTAAAAATAAAAGAAATATTGTTAAATTCAGATGATATCACAGCATCAAAAGCAAAAGAACTAATAAACAATGAGTTAATAGATAAATACAAACAAACAGCAATAAAATATGGTGCTGGTAACTTTGCGTTAAAACTAAATGAACGTAAAAAAGACTTAACAGACAAACTTATAAAAGATGTTATTTTGGATAAAGCAATAGAGGATGCGTCACCTGTTATGACACAGATAATTAAAAAATATAACTCAGATCCAACTTACGCTACAACAAAATATTCAAAAGACATAAATGATTTGATCGATTCAATCTCATCAAAATATGCTGGAGATGATGATGTTGAAAAATTAAAACTGATGACAGATCTAAAAAAAGAACTGTCAATATTCGACAAAACAACAGGCGATACATTGTTGAGTGAATATAAGAAAACATTAAACGGACAAAGAGCAGAAGATGAATTAGTAAGAGCTTCAAATTTTATTGAGAAAAATAGAGAGAAAATATATGGAATAGTAAACAACTCAAAAACAAGAGATGAAGCATACAGCAAATTAATAAATCTATTCCACAATGGAGGTATTAAACCGACAACTGGTTTGTCATTGACCAATAAACTGTTCGGAGGTGAGACTGGTTTAATAAATCAGGCATTGGAGTATGCAAAAAACATTCAAAATAATGAACAAAATACTACTGAAATAAAAGACATTAATCAATCACAAGCAGGAGTTGGTTCTGAACAAAATGAAGAAACTATCAATGGGTCTCCAAAAATTATGCTTGAGAAAGCAATAGAATCAAACATCAAGCAAAAAGCATCTAACATGATTAATGATATAAGAAGAGAAGAACTGTTAAGAATGTTTGATAATAAAGAAGCTATGACAGAACAACAATTTTATAAACGCAAAGAAGATGTACAAAACAACGACAAAGGATTTTCAAAAGAAATCTTAGATGCAATAGATGGATATGATGAAATGGATCCGAAATATTTTATCAAACATTATCAAGAGCCAGATGATGTAAAAGCCACAATTTTATCGACAAAAGATGATAAGTATGCAAATGAAACTGATGTTGCATTATATGATTTAAAGCAGAGAGTTAAACCTATGCTTGGTGAATTATCTGATGAACAAATACAAAAATCATCATCAAAAATTGATCTTATAACATCAGACATAAAGAACACAATATCTAAAATAGACAACAAAATAAATAAAAGTTTTGCGTATAAAGAAAAGTACTTCAAAGGTGGAACACCAACAAAAGAATATTACAAAGTGAGAAATAAAAAAATAGCAAAGTACTTAGATAAGATGGATAACAACGATATTTTTACAGTATATTTTCATCCAGAAATAATAACAAACAATAACAATATAGACGATGAAACGAAACAGGTAATTCTTGGATATGTGTCATCAAAATATAAGGACGTTTTTAATAAAGAAATTAAGAAATTAAATCTAACCATATCTGAACCAAACCCAGAAAAAACATTAGCAACTATTAAGACTGTCTTTACGCTAACAAACAACAATAAGAGAATTAATCAACTTAAAGAAATTGCAACAAGATATATGGAAGATAAATCTTATAAAGCATTTTTAGATAATGAAATATCAAATCTTGTTAAGAACTGTAAGAAAGATCACAAATGTCCTATGACTGATATAAGCAAAATAAAAAATTTCGATCAGCTAAAAGTAGTTGCAGATTACTTTGGAGAAATGCTATTAGACAAAGAATTAAAGAACCAACAAGAAGATGAATAATACATAAAGGAATATACATGGATGCTTTAAGTTACTTAAATTCAATATACGGAGTTGAAAGTAAACAAGAAAAGAATATTAAGAAACAAGAAAATGAAACAATAGACTCAGACAGTAAAACTGCAAGAGAGTGGAATGATGAAACATTAAGAGGAATAACTGGTGGTTCCTTATATCAATTGAATGAAGCAAAAAGAGTTAAAGAATCACTTGATCCAAACACTGACCTTGAAAAAGGAGTATCAATAACACCTCCTGGTTCTGGAATAAAAATAACAGATAACGGTGTTGAGAATATAAGAGTATATGAAGAGGAAAATAATCCGTTGCTATCAAATGAAGGAATTAACATACTTGATGAAGCGAATCTTAACGGAACACTATATGACAAAGAAAAATTTAATGCAAGAATTCAATATGAAATAGACAAAATAGAAGAGAGAATACAAAACGGTGAAATCCAACCAGATATAGCAAAAGTTGAAATAGACACTTTAAAACAACAAATGAAAAACCCAGATTTGGATTTTATTAAGGAATATGTTGATCCAACAGCTGTAAGTGAAGCAGCATCAACTACCAATGTAAACTATGCACTGCAAACATCAACACAGGATGATAAGGGCGAAGAATATCATCATGGAATGTACACAGGTTTTAAAGCAGGTTTGCAAGAAATGAAACATAGTTTCTTGGGAATGATATATGACACCTTCGGTTATGACGAAGGTGGAAAAATGGAACATTACCTAACTAAACAATCAGATTTCTTAGCTGGACATTCTCACGAATATGACATAGGTGCTCAAAAACTTGCACAAGAAATAGAAAATGACATCAATAAAGGTAACTATTTTACTGCCGCATTAAAACTAACAACAAAAGGAATGTATTACGCACCTCAAATCTTCTTACGCTCAATGCCTCCTATGATTGTTGCTGGTATTGCTGGAACAATAAATCCAGCATTAGGAGCTGGAATAATCACTGAATATGGACTTGCTGATGGTATGCAAACAATTAGGGACAGAATAGAGGAAAATGGAGGAAAAGATATTCCTACATGGCAAAAAACATTAATACTCGCCTCTTCAGTATTGAACCAAGCGGTTCAGTTTGGAGCATTCAAATTTGGATGGGCTGGAAAGATAACTGAGACAGCAGAAGGCAAGATAATAAATATATTCGACAAGATGACAGGTAAAAAACTTGCAACATTATCAGCTAATGATTTAAAAAAAGTAAATATATTGCCTAAATCAAGAAAAGTTGAGTTAGCTAAAAATCTTATATCTTCATCTCCTCATTTTATTGAGGCAGGAGTAGAGGAAGCTGGTGCTGAATGGATAGATGGCTTTTATCATGAATTTGCAACAAAGGCTGGAACATCTGAAAACGGTGATTTAAACAAAGTTATAGATGATGCAGTAGCTAGTGCTAACCTGCAAAGTATTCTTGGAGCTATGGGAGGTATGGGAACAGCTGAACTTGGTTCTGCATATAAAATAATAGTAGGTTCAATTCTTCCTAAGCCAAATCAGCACGTAATAAACCAAATAAATAAAAAAATAGATGAAGCATTATCAAAAGAAAACGGAATAAATGATTTAAAAAATGTATATGTTGCATTAAAATCTGAAAAAGAAAATATAGGGAAAAATATAAATTATCTAAACACAATTAAAGACTCAGGATTCGATTCTGTTTTTGATTTACAAAACGATAAAAACTTGAACGTGTCTTTATTCTCAAGACTATTTAATGCTTCAGTAAGATCGTTAATATCAGAACCAACGCAGAAAGAAATGTTCACAAAACTAATAAATGATTCAATATCAACACTTGATAAAGAAACGAAAGAATCTGTCATAACTGAGTTTCAAAAGTATATAGAACCAACACAACAGACTGGAAAAATTATTGACTTGGAGGAGGCGTTTAGAACAAATAATGATGAACTTGCTTCAAAGATAATAACTTCTATAATAGCTAAAGATCCTTCAATTTTATTATCTCTTAACGATTATGCAACAAAAACAAACAACATCCATCTTAGAACGTTTGTTGATAACGTTATAAATAATTTAAAATCAAACCCAGAATTAAATGAGGAGCTAAATGAAGTATTTAAAATAAAAGCAAACAAAATCATAAAAGAATATGAAAAAGAATCAAAAAACACAAACACTGTAATTGATTACACGCTTAATGCGATCAAACAAAAAACAGGAATTGATTTTGATTCAAACAACAGAGCAAGTAATAAAGTGCTTCCAGAAATTAATGATTCAGAATTAGCAACAATAAATTTCAATGAGTTTGCCGATAAAGCCAACTTAGAACCAACAAGCACTGAGTATCACACCACAAAAGAGACATTATCAAAACTTCATGAAATTAAGACAAAACTGTTAGACAATGATTATATTCCAACAAAAAAAGATATCGAAGAATTTACTGAAAATGTAGAAAAGTTGAAAACTGTTAAATTTACTGACGAAAAAGACAAACAAGATTTCAAAAAAGCATTATCTGCAACTATGTCTAAACTTATAAATAAATTATCCAATATTGAATTTATAGATATAAAAAATGATACAAAGAATAAAGAAAAAGTAAAAAGCATACTTGAGAGTCTGTATACATTAGAAAAAAACAAGCATATTTTCGGCTCATCTTTATTTGATTTCAGTGAAGATGATTCTATGCTTGGCGGTGGTTCTGAAGTTAAATCATCAGCTGATTTAGAAAAAATAATAAATTCAGTAATTGAGAATGTCGTTGAGAAAGTATTAGGAAGACAAAACGACAAATTAGCTGAAGCTCTTAACAGAATAGCTGATATTCTTGAGAACCAACAACAATCAAAGCAAGATGATGAAAAAATAAAAAAAGCATTTAGAAATATCATAGAAAATGATATAAAAGAAGGAAATATAGACGAAGCTGTTAAGATAATATATGATCCAAAACAGGCGTTAGAAGATGAGAATATAAAAAATAAAATAAACAATGAACTAGACACAACTGAAAAAGTAAAAAAATATACAGAAAACATAAAAGATGAAAATATAAAATCTAAATATGAACCAACAAAATCATTTGCAACAAGACATATTGTTTCAGCTATAGATATATCAAATAAGTTAGACAAAATAAAACCTGAAAAGTTAAAAAAACTATTAGAAATATTAAACAACGAATTAATAGGGAAAGATAAAGAAAAACCTGGAATAGTAATTTCAGACGATGGATATGCTGTTAAGTTACTATTTGATTACTTTGTTGGTTCTGATAGATTAAAAGCAATAGAATCAGCAATAAACAATTTAAGTGATAAGGAATTAAAAAATTTATTGACTAATGAATTTAATAAAGTAAACAATATATTATCTTCAAAAGAACAATTTGCAAACTATATAAATGAGTTAGCTAAAAAGTACAATACTAAAAATATACAGTCAGCACTAAATGTTAAAAAGTCTTCTTCAGAACCAACTGATAAAGATAATCACATTAAATCATTATTTGACATAAATGAAGATAAAAACGCCAATAACAAAGAGACCATTAAAGAAGATGTGTCTAATAAAAATGACAATATATATAAAGATATTGAGCAAGATATAAACGAAATACTTAAAAACAAAGAGATAATTGAATCAATAAAAACAGAAATTAGCAATATTGAAAAAGATGACGAAATTGCTGACAACATAAAAAAAGAGATATCAAAAGTTGAACATGAAATAAATGATATTAAAAAAGAAAAAGAAAATTTGATAGAACAAATAAAACAAAACAGAGAAAAAATAAAAACTGTATACGACAAATTCAACAAAGATTTTGAAGAGTCATCATCAAAAGATAAAAATATCAAGAAATTCATCAAAAATGATTTAGCGATATTACTAAGAGCCATAAAAAAAACTGAAGACTTAGCAGTAACATATGAAGCTATGAAGAAAATTAGAAGAAATGAAAAATCTTTAAGTGAAATAAACAACAATATTAAAGATATTATGTCAGATATTGATACTATAACAGATTTATTAACAAGAACAAATGGTAAAACATACAAAGATATAAGAAAAGTTACAACAGGATTATACAATGAGCAATATGATAAAATACAGGAAACATTGAACAAGATAAATAAGAAAATAGAAGAAAATAACTGCAAAAAATAAGGAAAAAATATGAGTTACACAACATGTACAATTCTTAATAAACTTAAAACAGACTTAACATATATCAGAAATTCAATTGATAAAAGAAACAAACTTATTAGCGATAAAGATAATGAGTTTTTGTCAAAAATAAAACTTAGCACAATAATAAGTAGTTTTAAAGAAATACAAGAAAATATGAATAATTTATTACAAATAAGAAAAAAACTTACAAAGCTGAAAATAGTTGAAAAGAAAAATCTTGAACATGTTAAAAAATTAAAAAAAATATATGAGAAATTAGTAACTCAAATTGATATCACAGAATCAAACAAAGTATCAAACAAATTATTGATAGAAAAAAGCAAAAATATAGATGGTATTAAATTAATATTTAAAGACAAAGATAAACCTTCAATCATAATATCGTCACATACATCAAAAATAAATAAAGCACTTGAGCAATCGTTGGTTCTGAAAAATGGAAAATTAACATTTGATGAAGATAAATATTTTGATGCTTTAAAAGAAATCGCTGAAAAAGAATATGAAAAACATCAAAACAAATCAATATATTTAACAGCAATAGATAAAATAAAACAAATAACAAAAGCAATACTTGATGATATAAAAAATAACAAACCTCCAAAATATGTTTTATATATAACATTGGCAAAAGATTCAAACGTAGAAATAACTAATAATAATGTTTTAAAATATATAGAAAATGAGTCTAAAAAAAATCCAAAATTCAAAATAATGTCAAGACTATTAAAAACATTTCCTTTATTATTTGATTTAAAAATAAATAAAATAAAAAAAGACGGAAACACATTAAACAAATACGCTATTGAAATTACTCTATCAGAACCAATGGTTCAATATATAAAGATGAACTCTATCAAATATATGTCTTTAATAGCTAACCATAAAAACTATTCTCACCTTGATTACTTGAGATACAAAGATATAGATATCGATATTGCTACAGATGAAGACATAAAAGAAGCAAAAGATTTTGCGAGTAAGGTTCAAAAATACGGTTATCCAAGATATATGATTAGACAAATGATTGCTAATGAAATATTCAATGATTTTGGATTCGAAATTAACAGAATAAAAACAAAAAACGAAGAGGACGCAATTAAACAGTATTTAGGAGATTTATTCTTAAATGCTTTCATAGAACTAACAAATAAAGATTTCAAATCTAATGAAGTTATATCTAAAGATAAAACTAAAGAGTTTCTAAAAAGCAGATATGTTGTTGAACACACACAAGATAAAACATCATATATAAAACTAAGCAAAGACAAAACAATACCTATTGTGATAAATGATGAATTAAAAACAGTAGAAAATATTAAATTGTACGATCTGTTTAATTCATCTGAAGACGAAAAGATAAACGACTTTAGAAGATTGTACATCTCAAAATTTAAGTCATTTATTACAAAAATAGGATTAAGAGAAAAAAAAAGAAAAGTATATTCAAAAGATGAACATGTAGAACCAACAATTTATGTAAAGAAACAAAAATCATTTTCATCAATACCTACTGAAGCATACGAATATTTAAAACAACAAAGCAATAAAGTATTTAAAGCTAATTCAGCATATACTATGATACTTAAGTCAATCGTTGGTTCTGATGAAACAATAAATGGAGTTCCTAAGATATTAGCTATTTTTGGATATAAAAAAATAGATAAATCACTTCAAGAGAAATATACTCCTGAACAAATAGAAAATATATATGCAAAAAATATTGAAATAGAGAGATATATCAATGAAATGTTAGACAACATTGATTTATTTGAAAACGGATATAAACTTCAATACAATATGATGAGCGGACATAGAGCAATGTATCAAGGTGCTTTAAATCCTCATGAGACAAAATTCTTTAGATTTCTATCAACATTAGAGAACCAACAGGATATAGATGTTGATCTAAATAATGAGAAGCAGTTTGATCTATTGAAAACAGCATTTGCACAAGCATTTGGATTAGATACAGATAAAAAAACAAAAGAAGAAATATATTCAGAACTCTCTAATTTTGTAAAGATAGAACCAACAGGTGTAGAGTTTATAGATAAACAATTAGAGAGCATAGTTAATAAAATAAACAACAACGAAGAATTGTCAATAGATGATTTTAAATATTTAAAAAGTATTAATGATGAAATAACACATACTCTGCTTGGAACAGCTGAGTTAGCAAAACTAAAAAAACATTTTGATACTGGTTCTAAAGAAAATTTTAAAACAGACTTAATACTTGAATCTGACGGTATTACATCTGGTATAGCAATACAAAGAACAATGTCTTTAATAACGTTATCTGCATTAAATGAAAAAAGTGTAA